>PDVJ01000153.1_pt1 | contig 20075 bp, 19 predicted proteins | sample 1369811 | NCBI WGS metagenome assembly PDVJ01 (sample SAMN07795376, study PRJNA414565) | Alkali sediment metagenome, whole genome shotgun sequencing project. | reverse complement strand
GAACTGCGCGTTGTCCAGCAGCCTCGAGGCGTCCAGTTCGGAGATCAGGTTCTGCAGCACGCTGGGGCTGATCGGGATCCCGGTGCGCAGCTCGAAGCCGGTTCTGAGCGTGCCCAGGTCACGGCTTCCGTCTATGAGAGGGAGAAGCGGTGCTAACGCGACGGGGATAAACAGCCTTCTCTCGCTGAGGCCCAGAGGGTCTGTAAGAAGAAGCCCCTGCTGGCCCTGGTGCGCCGCAGGCTGCATGTGGATCGCTCTCAGCTTGGGATTCACTTGACCGGGCGTCATGCTATTCACTGTAACCAGCATTCGGCCTCGTAAGGCCGGGATGAAGCGCGATATCCGCTGAACCGGAGGGTTCGCTTTGCGGGTAGTCCCTGCCCAAGAGACCGGACTGCTGCCTGGCAGTTGACTCCTTCGCACTACCTGGTGATCGCTAGCGCCTGACCATCTTCATGGCCTTCACGCTACAGGTGGGAATGCACACTGCGCAACCTATGCAGCGGTCCTTGTCGACCACGGCTACGTCATCCAATTTCAACGCCTCCATGGGACAGGCATCAATGCAGGATGAACAGGCGCTGCACTTGTCGGCATCAATCTGGGGTAGGAATGGCGATGGTGTCAACGTCTTGGTGTTCAGCTCATAGACGCCTCTGAACAGCGGGCAGCACTTCTTGCAGCAGTTGCATATCATGCCGTCGATGTCGATAGTATGTACAAGCCCCTCGGCGTTGCATTTCTTGAGAAGCTCAGCAGCCTCCTCAAAGGTGATTCGGCGAGACCCGGCGTACTTGACGCTCCATCGTCCAGTAGTGCCGTAGTGGATGCATTTCTGCAGAGTGTGATTGCAGTGCTTGTCCGGTTCAGCCAGCCAGTGTGACATGGTGCACGGGCAGGTGGCTACGGCGATGAAATCCTGCTTCTTGAGGATTTCGAGGAGGTTCTCGGTCGGGAGCGCATCGTCCGGCAGGGACGAAGGATCAGCGAAGACAGGCGCGAATGTGAACCCGAGTGTGCACAGTCTGTCTCTGACCCAGTCAAATACGGCCTGGTAGAGATTCTTGCCTAGTTCAAGGTCATAAGGATACCTTATGCCGCCGAACATCCCCGTTTCCACGAGACCCGGGGCGCAACTACCCACGACCCTGTATATCGGGTCTTCCTTGTCCGGATCAATCCACAAGGTGCCCTTATAGGCCATGGTCTCCAGTTTCTTCTTCAGCTTTGCCTGGTCTATGCCGGTCTTGGCCGAGAGTTCACTGAGTGTACCTCCTGCAGTGCCTATCTGGAGGGCCAGCTTGGCCTCCTCAGGCGTGAACTGCAGGCTCAGAACCTTGAGCATTGCTGGTGTTGTTGGCAGGCCGATCACATGGGGATCGGTCTTGTTCACCATCTCGATCAGTTGTAGATACAGGTCGTTGTCTGCCATGAGATAGTCTTCCTTTCTGGACCGGAATCGCGGCGGAGATTGACTGCTTGGGCTATTTCAACCCCCTTGGTCCCCCATTCCGCCCGAGACGGATCTTCGATCTTGGGGATATGCGAGAGAACTGGGGACACCCCCAAGCCCCTGGCAAAGGAGCTTCACCCCTCTGCACACTCTTGAGGGCACACATGTAAGGGCGGGTTTGAAACCCGTCCCTACGGACAGAACGCCGGACATCCCTCAAACAGACAACTGTCATCTTGTACCTGTCTGCTCCTGGGGACAACCAAGCTCACGGTCAAGCCAAATGTACCCGGAATCACCGGACTCGTCTGTCAGGCAATTCCCGACAAGACTAGGCCTGACGTCGGGCTGAATCACCCCCGTTTGCCGGGAGGAACTGCGGGACCAGGAACCTCAGACAATCTGAGAGCTATATCATGGCTTCACGCAGGCGCTTGTATTGGAGCACCGCTCGGGCCGTCTTGATGCCTCCGCCTGACGCCCTGTGAGTCCCCATCCCAGCGACGCCGACGTCGAATCCCGTGTAGAACAAGCCTCCGATGGGAGCTTTGGGCGAAGGTGTGTGCTTGCCGCACTGGCCGGCGATCTGAGCCAGGCCGACGCATTCGCCACCCTGCCCATGCATCACACTGTCCCGGGTGAACTGGGATACCTCCGCAGGTCCTTCGATCTCCTTGTACATCAGGGCATCCATGACGCCGGGATACAGCTTGTCCCACATCTTGTCGAGCCGGTCATGGAGTGTCTGGATCTCCGCGGCCTTGGGATCTGGAGAGCAGATGGTTCCGGATACGATGCACTGCTTGCCCGGCGGCGCCATGTTGGGATCAAAGTTGGACGGGATCGTGGCGAAGAACATGATTTCATCGGCGATCTTGCCCGCCCGCATATCGCGGAAGCGCTGCAGGTTCATGGTCGTGTCGCTCGCCCAGACGTTGTACATCTGGTCCGGCAGCACCTTCTTGTTCAGGAAGTACTTGACTCCGGTGAACGCCCAACTGGGTATAAGGCCCTTGACCCAGCCCAGGTAGGCTGTGTCAAATTCCTTCTCGCCCACCAGCTTCAGCACAGTGGGTTGAATCCCCGCATCGCTGATCACTATCGGCGCATCGAACGTATCTTGATCAGTGGTCACTCCGCTGACACGTCCGTTGCTGACCTTGATCTTCTGGACTTTGGTCTTCGTCTTGATCTCGCCACCCAGGGCCTTCATAGCTTTGGCTATGTCGTTGAGCACACGTCCGAAGCCGCCGACGTAGTATCCGGCAGCTCCACGCAGAGCGATGTCCTGCATGATGACCAACTGCTCGGACGCCGAGACCAGGTCGATGGGCTCGGCCAGCGACGCGTTGGCGTGCATTCTCAAGTAATCCAGGAGCTGCTCGGGCAGATTCTGAAACTGCGACAGCCACTCTACCGAATTGAGGTCATCCAGAGCCGCTATTTGGTCAGCCGGCATCATGGCCATGTTGACCATGAAGTTCAGAGCAATATCCTGCTTGGATGGCTCCAGGTCCCACAGTTTGAAGAACGGCTCCGGCGAAAGGCCGGTGCTGGCCGGCAGAGTGCCTTTGTTGTATTTGCCGGAAGGGCCTCGATACGCCAGGCCGGCGGTGTTCAATGGAATCGGCTTCAGTTCCGATTCCATGCCCAGTTCCTTGAAGGCCACAGCGAAGCTCGGCCCCTGAGCCGGGACCTGCAGTTTGGGCCCCAGTTCGTAGGAGAAACCATCCTTGTTCGTGGGAGTCACCGCCTTGCCGCCAGTGTAGTCGTTCTGCTCGATGAGAAGAGTCTTCACGCCCCACTTCGCCAAGAGAGCCCCACAGGTGATCCCACCCGGCCCGCCTCCGATGATGATGACGTCGTACTTCTTGTTGGCCATTACACCCCCCTTGTTTTTTTGTCCGCGTCAGTTCGACGCCGGTGGTCGTATGATAGGCACAACTGCCGTTGCTTTGCAAGCCTCAAATGCTTTGGGCTGGCCTCCTCTTATCTTGCGTTTGGACTCTCCGTTGCCTATCATTGAGTTACGGTTAGCGATACATGGCTGTGGTCACCGAGAAGGCAACACCCCAATCCTCCGCCAACGGCGTTGAAACCCTGACTCTGAAGGTCGGGGATGACAGCATCTTCTTGAGGAAGGCTGGGGAAGGCCCGCCGGTACTCCTGCTGCACGGAGGCGCCTGCGACTCCGCTGACTGGGTGGAAACGATGGTTCCGCTGTCCGGATCTTACACGTTCTATGCGCCTGACCTGGTGGGCTACGGTCAGAGCGACAGGAATCGAGATGGCTACTATCTGTCTGACTTCACCGACTCTACCAAGGGGCTCATTGAGGCGCTTGGTCTGGATTCGCCGCTGGTAATCGTGGGCCATTCTCTCGGCGGCAGAGTAGCGCTGGACATTGCCCTTAATCATCCGGACAAAGTGCGGAAGCTGGCTCTGATAGACACGACCGGGTTCAGCCGACTGGCACGCTGGGGCAGCTTCCTGGGTACCATGGCTTACCTGATACGCAGACTGCTGGGGCGTCCGCAGCCCTATCCCAGATTCATGATGGAGAATGGGGCCGTGCCGGACTGGGTCTGTCTGGATCGCCTGCCCGAGCTCAAGATGCCAATCCTCATTCTCTGGAATCGCCGCGATCCGTACTACACGGTGAAAGGCGCTTTGAGGGCCAAGGAACTGATGCCTCAGGCTCAACTGGAGATCATGCCGCGTTATGGCCATGCTCCCCACCGGACAGAAAGGGACTCCTTTAACAAGCTCCTGGCTGCTTTTCTGGCGAAGCCCTGAGGCGGCACTTGGGTGGCGGACCGGGGCGGGCCAGTAGATCCCATGTAGTGTTGGCCATTCACTGAGGCCGGCCTGACCTTCTGTCTATTCCCGAAGTGCACCGGCCAATGGGTTTCTTGCTCGTGACGTGGGGCTTGAGGTATCATAAGGAGTTGCGGAAGAAGCGCACAGAACGCAAGTGGTGGAGCTTGCCCAGGTCCCTGCTATGTCAGGGAGACACAAGGAGAGAGGTGTGGAGCAGATAGAGTTGCATGTTAGTACCCGAGAGCTCATGGGGAAGAAATCGAGATTTCTGCGGCGCCAGGGCATCACTCCGGTGCACCTGTTTGGCTATGACACTGAGCCCATGGCCCTGCAGTGTGAGACGCTGCAGCTCAAGCAGGTATTGAAGACTGCAGGCAAGACGAAACTGGTAGGTCTCAGAGTCGACAAGCACAGGAAGCCGCGGAATGTGGTCGTCCGAGAGGTTCAGAAGAACGCGCTGTCGGGTGAACTGGTCCATGTAGACTTCTTCCAGGTGAGCATGGAAGAAAGGATGAAGGTGGAGGTTCCTGTGGTTCTGGTGGGCGAGGCGCCGGCTCTGAAGTCGAAGACCAACATGATGGTGCGTGAACTGGCGGCTGTCGAGATCGAGTGTCTGCCTGACAGAATTCCGGAAAGCATACAGGTTGATATTAGTGGGCTTGTCGAGGATGACCTATTAGTGGGCTTGTCGAGGATGACCAGTCGATCCAAGTCAAAGACATTGTGTTGGGCGAAGGCGTCGTGGCTCTAAGCAACCCCGAACAGGTTGTGGTCAGGATTGCTCCATTGAAGATAGAGAAGGTGGAGGAGAAACCGGTGGTAGCGGAAGTGGGGGCTGAAGGTGCAGAGGGTGCAGAGGGTGCAGAGGCAGCGCCGGCGGCTGAAGGGGCAGCGGGAGGAGCCAAGGAAGGCAAGGAGTCCAAGAAAGAGGAGAAGAAGGGGGGATAGTCTCACTCCTTCAGAATCGGAAACCAGGCGACAAAGTCCTTTTGAATGGCAGGCCTCAGGGCCTGCCATTTTCCTTTGTCCCAAGAATGCCTCGGGCAAATCCCCGAAGACAAATGGGTCACATCGTTTAGGTAAGGCAACTACTATATCTTGGCATCGGAGGCCAAGATGCCCGCAACGGCCCAATTCTCTTTGGCCACGTCCTCAAAAACGACTATGGTGGCCTCAGGCGTGGTCTTGGCCACGGTCACCACGGCTTCAGTGATCCGTTTCGCCAGCTCCGCTTTTTGAGCGTGGGTTCTACCTGGCCACATCTCCACTCTGATTATCGGCATGTATTCACCTCCGTGTTTCCATTGCTTCAGGGATAGGTGCTATTCTATCATGGTGATATATTGCCGAACCTCTCTCGATGACGGCCTTTGGCGTCAGTCTGAGGACTGTGGTGGCATCCACGAGCACCAGACGAACTTGCAAATTCCTTTGGCAACCACTAAAATCCTCAAGATGCGTTCACTGGGAGAGGAACGGATCCCCGCATCGATTCCCGGAGGAAATGGTGACTTCTCAAGCTAACAGAGCACATCTGGAGCGGCACGCCAAGGAGGCGGTAGGTTTGGCACTGCAGGGGCAGTGGCAAGAGGCCGTGGTCGCCAACAGAACCATCCTGGAGCAGTTTCCTGACGATGTCGAGACCTATAATCGGTTGGGCCGCGCTCTCACGGAGATCGGGGAATATGCTGAGGCCAAGAAAGCTTACGGGCGAACGCTCGAGCTGGACCGGTTCAACAGCATCGCGAAGAAGAACCTCAGTCGGCTTTCGCTGATGGGTAAGCGCGCGGCCAAAGCCGATGCTCACAAGGTAGTAGCTGACATATTTGTGGAGGAAACCGGCAGGGCCAGAGTGGTGAAGCTGGTAAGCCTGGCGGCCAAGGAAGTAGTGGCCAAGATGGCACCGGGTGAAGAAGTGACTCCCTATGTGGAAGGCCAGAGACTGCTGGTGAAGAACAAGGAGGGGGACAAACTGGGTGAGGTTGAGCCCAAGTATGGGGCGCGTCTGGCAAAGCTCGCCAAGCTGGGCAACCGGTACATCGCTGCCATACACAGTCTCGGGGAGAAAGAACTGAAGGTGATCATCAGGGAAGTCTATCAGCATCCCAGCCAGGTGGGGCGTCCCTCATTTCCGCTGAAGGACAAACAGGGCTATCGCCCTTACGTGCGGGAGAGCCTGCTCAGACACAGGCTGGAGGACGAGGAGTTTGCAGAGGAGGCTGATGAGACCGGGGATGCAGAGAGGGAAGGCTTCTCTGTGACTGATGTCTACGAACGCTCTGGCAGCGAAGATGAAGGCAGGTCTCATACAGAATGAGTGAAACGGAAGCTGGATCGATAAGACCGATCAAGATCGAGGACGAAGTCCGAACGTCTTACCTTGACTACGCCATGAGCGTCATCGTGTCGCGAGCGTTGCCCGACATCCGTGACGGACTCAAGCCGGTTCACCGGCGCATCCTCTTTGCCATGAACGACATGGGCATTCGCCACAACACCGCTTACAAGAAGTGCGCCCGCATCGTGGGCGAAGTGCTGGGCAAATATCATCCTCATGGCGACGCGCCGGTCTATGAGGCGCTGGTGCGCATGGCCCAGGATTTCTCTATGAGGTATACGCTGGTCGACGGGCAAGGCAACTTCGGCAGCGTGGACAACGATCCTCCGGCGGCCATGCGGTACACAGAAGCGCGCTTGGCTCAGATCGCCGCGGAGATGCTGCTTGATATTGACAAAGAAACGGTCGATTTCGTCTCCAACTTCGATGATTCTCTGAAGGAGCCGTCCGTCCTCCCCAGCCGGCTTCCCAATCTCCTGGTCAACGGCAGTTCCGGCATCGCAGTGGGTATGGCCACCAACATTCCCCCCCACAACCTGACGGAGATCTGCCAGGCGACCATATTCCTGATTGACAACCCCGATGCTTCCATAGACCAACTGATAGAGCTGGTTCCCGGACCGGACTTCCCGACCGGGGGCATCATCATGGGGCGAGAAGAGATTCGGAGAGCCTACACCACGGGGCAGGGGAAGGTTGTGGTCCGAGGCGCCACTGATGTGGAGGAGATGGCCAAAGGGCGGCACCGCATAGTGATCACCGAACTTCCCTACCAGACCAACAAGGCGGAGCTCGTTGAGAAGATTGCCATCATGGTGAAAGACAAGAAGATCGAGGGTATCAGCGACCTTCGCGATGAGTCGGACCGCCAGGGCATGCGAGTGGTCATCGAACTGAAGAAAGACGCGCAGCCGGAACGGGTGCTTAATAACCTGTACAAGCACACCGCTCTTCAATCGACGTTCTTCGTCAACATGCTGGCTCTGGTGGACAGAGAACCCAGAGTCATCGGCCTGAGGGAAGCGGTTCAATATTACATTGAATTCCGGCAGCAGATCATCGTTCGTCGGTCCCAGTATGACCTTAAACAAGCCAAGGACCGGGCTCATATTCTCGAAGGTCTGAAGACCGCTCTCGACCAACTGGACCTGGTGGTGGACATCATCCGGCATTCCAAGAGCACCGAGGTGGCCCGCAATGAGTTGATGAGCCAGCTCAGTCTGTCCCAGATCCAGGCGCAGGCTATCCTCGACTTGCAGTTGCGCCGCCTGGTGGCTCTGGAACAGCAGAAGATCATGGATGAATACACCCAGACGATCCGGACCATCGCCTACCTGGAAGACCTGCTCGCCAATCCCAAGAAGATACTCTTCCTGATCAAGCAGGAGACGGAGGAGCTGAAGTCCAAGTACGGAGACAGTCGCAGAACCAAGATCAACGAGGAAGCGGCCGTAGCCTTCAGCGAGGAAGCCCTGATATCGCATCAGGAAGTGGTGGTAACGCTGAGCAGCCGTGGCTATATCAAGCGCGTTCCCGCAGATACGTACAGACTGCAGCACCGGGGTGGAAAAGGTGTGAGGGGCATGACCATGAAGGAGTTCGAGAGTCCGGCCGTCTTCCTGTCGGCTGATACACACGATACGCTGCTTTTCTTCACCAACCGTGGCCGGGTCTTTTCTCTGAAGTGCTACAAGATTCCTCAGGATACGTCCCGCGTGGCAAAAGGGACTCCGCTGGTGAATCTGTTGCCGATCACCACCGAGGAACAGGTGCTTATAGCTGTGAAAGCCGACTTCACCCCGGGCAACTACCTGGTGCTGGCTACATCCAAGGGCAGGATAAAGAGGACTCCGATTGAGAAGTTCGCTTCAGTAAGGAGCCGAGGCCTCATTGCTATGTCGCTGAGAAACGGGGATGAACTGGTGGCAGGCAGACTGGCCAATGATAACGACGACATTATCATGGTGACGGAGCAAGGCAAATCGATCAGGTTCGCCGTCGTTGATGCCAGATCCATGTCCAGAGCGACTCAGGGTGTGCGCGGCATACGCCTTGGTGCGGCGGACAAGGTGGTAAGCATGGACATCGTCGACCCTGACGCTTATGTTCTGACGGTGACCAGCAATGGATACGGCAAGATGAGCCCTATCAGTGCTTTCCCTGTCCAGCATAGAGGTGGAAAGGGCGTATTGGCTCACATGGTCAACCCGAGAGTAGGCATAGTGGTGGCAGCGAGACTGACCACTCCGGACGGTGAAGTGATGCTTATCTCCGAGAAGGGAGTCATCATCCGGGTGACCAAGGAGAGCATCTCCCACCGCAGCCGAAACACACAGGGAGTGAGCCTCATGAAGGTTGAGTCTGGCAACAAGGTAGTCTCGATCGACTTCCTTGATAAGAACGACAAGGAAGGCGAGCCTTCGAAGTGACCTCATGCCGTACAATCGAAAGCTCGATGCCTTCAGTACTCTGATTGACGTAATTGCCAGACTGCGTGCTTCAGACGGTTGCCCCTGGGACAAAGAACAGACCCACCTCTCTCTGAAACCCAATCTGCTGGAAGAGTGCTACGAGGCACTGGAAGCCATTGATGAGGGTGATGACCAGAAGCTTTGCGAGGAGTTGGGTGATATCCTGATGCAGATTGCGCTTCACTCGCAGATAGGTCAAGAGGATGGCAAGTTCAGTGTGGAAGACGTTCTGCGGAACATCAACACCAAGCTCATACGGCGTCATCCGCACGTTTTCGGCAGCACCAAGGTGAGCGGTTCGCAGGATGTCATTCGGAACTGGGAGGCTATCAAACAGGAAGAGAAGGGGACCAGTTCTGTTCTCGATGGGCTGCCAAAGGGGATGCCGGCCCTGGCCTATAGTCAGGCGATGCAGCGGCGGGCTGCCCGCGTGGGCTTCGACTGGAAAGAGATTGAAGGCGTGATAGACAAGCTCGGCGAGGAAGTGGAGGAGCTGCGGAAATGCACCAGCCATGAAGAGAGGGTGCACGAATTCGGGGACGTGCTCTTTGCCTTGGTCAATGTGGCCCGGAGGCTGGATGTCGAATCCGAAGAGGCTTTGCAGCAAGCCAGCAGGAAGTTCTATCGTCGATTCCGGCTCATGGAAGAGGATTGTCAGAGGCGAGGGATTGTCCTGAGCAGTCTGCCGCTGGAAGAGCAGGACAAGCTTTGGGAACAAGCCAAGAAGAAGCTTTCTGAGTGATGAGCGCCGGAGGCGCATCCGGTCTGGTGCTGTATGTGTGGGGCAAGATGGTCGGGGTGAGAGGATTTGAACCTCCGACCTCAGCGTCCCGAACGCTGCGCGCTAAACCAACTGCGCTACACCCCGATACAGGCATTATATGGCCTCAGCACGGAGAACTCAAGAAAAGATGAAGTACGCTGTACTGATCGGCGATGGCATGGCTGATGAGCCGCTGGAGAAGCTGGGCGGGCGTACCCCATTGGAGGCGGCGGATATCCCCAACATGAGGGAAATCGCCAGGAGAGGCCAGACAGGATTGATCAGGACCATACCTCCGGGTATGCCGCCAGGCTCGGATGTGGCCACGCTCTCGGTGCTGGGCTATGACCCCAAGAAGTACTACAGTGGGCGGGCACCGCTGGAGGCAGCCAGGCTGGGGATCAAGCTCGGGCCGGAAGAGGTGGCTTTCCGCTGCAACTTGATCACGGTGGAAGGCGAGCGTATAGCGGACTACGCCGGTGGGCATATCACCAGTGAGGAAGCCAGGGAACTGGTGGCGTCCCTGAGTCGCCGGATGTCCACGCCGACTGTGAAGTTCTACCCCGGAGTCAGCTATCGCCACATCTGCGTTGTCAAAGGCACCGACATGGTGCGTGCCGACTGTACTCCGCCGCATGACGTGATCGGGCAGCCCGTGAAAGACAACATGCCTCGTGGAGATGGCTCGGGACTCCTGGTGGACCTGATGGAGCGGTCGCGCGAGCTGCTCCAGGCCCACGAAGTCAACAAAGCTCGCGTGAGCCGGGGGCAGCGCCCGGCGAACATGATCTGGCTCTGGGGGCAGGGCGTCACACCGCAGATGCCCAGCTTCAGGGATCGCTTCGGGGTCGAGGGAAGCGTCATATCCGCTGTGGATCTGCTCAATGGGATAGCCAAGCTGGTTGGCCTGGAACTGATCGATGTGCCGGGAGCCACCGGCTACTACGACACGAACTACGAGGGCAAGGGGGCCTATGCTGTGAAGAGCCTCGAGGAGAAGGACTTCATTCTGGTTCATGTGGAGGCTCCCGACGAAGCCAGTCACAACGGTGACCTTGATCAGAAGATCAGGGCTATCGAGAACTTCGATCGGTTAGTGGTGGGGCCTCTGATGAGGAAGCTCGGTGAGGTGCCGCACTCTCGTTTAATGGTTCTGCCCGACCACCCCACCCCCATCCGCCTCCGCACGCACAGCGGCGACCCGGTACCCTTCGCCTGGTGCGGACAGGGAATTGCCGGCAGCGGTGCGCGTGGCTTCAGTGAGGGTGAAGCTGCCAGGAGTCGATTGCAGGTTCACGACGGCTACACGTTGATGGGACGTTTCATTCGCGGAGAAAAGTTGGTAGAATAGACAACATGTCTTTGATCGTACAGAAATACGGTGGCAGCTCGGTAGCCGATGCTGAGAAGGTGAAGAACGTCGCCCGGCGAGCTATTGCCTCCAGGGAAAAGGGCAACCAGGTCGTGGTAGTGGTTTCAGCGATGGGAGACACCACTGACGATCTCATAGATCTGGCACACCAGATTGCGAACCAGCCTGACGAGAGGGAGATGGATCTTCTGCTCTCGACCGGCGAGATCGTCTCCAGCACGCTCCTGGCTATGGCCATCAAGTCCTTTGGGCAGAAGGCCATCAGCCTGAGCGGCGGCCAAGCTGGTATTCAGACAGACGGTGTCCACAGCCAGGCTCGCATCCGCACTATCAACCCGCGGCGCGTCAAGAGCGAGCTGGAGGCGGGCAATATCGTGGTGGTGGCGGGGTTCCAGGGGGTGACGGAAACCATGGAGGTCACCACCTTGGGTCGCGGCGGTTCTGACACTACGGCTGTAGCGCTGGCCGTGAGTCTGAAGGCAGACATGTGCCATATCTACACCGACGTGGAGGGTGTTTTCACCGCTGACCCACGCATTGTTCCCGAGGCGCGGAAGATATCCGAAATAGACTATGAGGAAATGGTGGAAATGGCCACCTATGGGGCCAAAGTGATGCATCCCAGGGCCGTAGAAACTGGCCAGATCCATAACATGCCCATATTGGTGGCTTGCAGCTTCAATGAAAAACCTGGGACTGTCATCCGTGGAGGGATTCCTATGGAAGTGCGCAATAAGGCTAGGGGCATTGCCCATGACCTCAATGTAGCCAAAGTCACAGTGCTTGCTGTGCCGGACAGACCGGGCATAGCCGCCGCGGTATTCGAACCTTTGGCTGCGGCGAATGTCAGCGTTGACACTATAGTCCAGAATTCTGGCGCTGGCGGGGTGACCGATTTGACGTTTACTGTTACTCGAAATGACCTGAGCAAAGCCATGAAGGTAGTGGAGCCCATAGCGAAGTCGATTGGCGCCAAGGGCTGTGTGAGTGACGCCAAACTGGGCAAGGTCAGCATTGTGGGGACGGGGATGCAGAATACGCCGGGATATGCCGCCCGAATGTTCAAGGCACTCTACGAGGCCGGCATAAACATCGAGCTCATTACCACTTCTGAGATAAGGATCACCTGCATCGTCAATGAGACCAGAGTGGCCGATGCTGTGAGGTCTCTGCACAAGGCCTTCCAGCTTGACCAGGAATAGGAATCTGGGTCTCGGAGAAATCATCCCCGTTCTCGTGAGGCGTTCGGGGGAGCGCTCTCTGTAGTGATGCAGATTCGGTCCGCATCTACCGGGATCTCTCCGGCCCGGACAATCTAGCATCAGAATGAGTTGCAGCATGTTCAGTGGTGTTGGTCATGGCTAGACGTATTGCTATCATCGGACTGGGATTGATCGGGGGCTCGATCGGTCTGGCCCTGAAGCGTGCCGGATCTGACGGGGTTGAGCTGGTGGGTTATGCCCGCCGACCGGAAACGGCGGATCGGGCGCTGCAACTGGGAGCGATTGACCGGGTCGAGGGTTCGCTGGCTTCCGCTGTAGACAAGGCTGCGTTGGTCATACTGGCGATTCCCACAATGTCTGTAAAGGAGATACTGTCCCAGACCGGCTCGCACCTTCCGGCCGGAAGTGTGGTCACGGATGTGGCCAGCACCAAGGTGCAGGTGATGAAATGGGCGGAGGAGAGCTTGCCACCGGGTGTCAGCTTCGTGGGTGGCCATCCCATGGCGGGGAAAGAACTCTCCGGGATCGAAGTCGCGGATGCTGACCTATTCAGAGGCTGCACCTACTGCATTGTTCCCGGACGCGGCGCATCGGACGACGCGGTCCAGACGATCGTCGACCTGGTGCACAAAGTCGGCGCGCGTCATGTGTTCGTGAACGCTGCGGAGCACGACCAGTTCGTGGCAGGGATCAGCCATCTGCCGCTCATCCTGGCCTCTGCACTGGTGATGGCAACCACGAAAAGCCCGCAATGGTCGAAGATGTCGGAGGTGGCGGCGACCGGCTATCAGGGTGCGACTCGTCTGGCATCGCAGCACCCGCGGATGAACCGCGATATCTGCCTCACCAACGGAGAGAATATCGTTTCCTGGATTGATGACTTCACCAAGGAGTTGCAGCGGTTCCGAGGGCTGATAGCTGAAGGAGACCTTGGCCTGGAGCAGGCTTTCGACAGGGCCCGGCAGGCGCGGAATGCCTGGATAGAGGAACATGATAAGAAGAGTTAAGCGACATTCTGCGGTTAGAGGCGAGGTCACCCCTCCGGGGGACAAGTCGATCTCTCACCGGGCGGCCATTTTGAATAGTCTGGGGTGAGGATTGAATCGGTGTCCGCGAATCCTCCCACGATCGAGGTTCAAGGGGTGGGGGTGAAAGGGTTCAGCGAACCGGGGAGGGTGCTTGATGCCGGCAACAGCGGTACCACTATGCGCCTGCTGACGGGTCTCCTGGCGGGGCAGGCCTTCTTTGCTGTGATCAACGGCGACGCCTCGCTGTGCTCCCGTCCTATGGGCCGGCTGATCCACCCGCTGCGCCTGATGGGGGCCAGGATCTACGGCCGGAACCGTGACACGCTGGCGCCACTGGCTATCAAGGGCCAGGAGCTTCACGGCCTCAACTACAATCTGCCGGTCGCCAGCGCCCAGATCAAGTCGGCGATGCTGCTGGCCGGCCTTTTCACAGCGCAGAAAGGGAAGACGATAGTCCAGGAGCCTTCGGTATCCCGCGACCACACGGAGAGGATGCTTCAGGCCATGGGAGTCAAAGTGACATGTGAAGGACCGGTGGTCACTATGGTTTGTCCTGCGGCCCCCCCGAAGGCGATTGACGTTCAGGTTCCGGGCGATCTGAGCTCCGCGGCCTATTGGCTGGTCCTGGGCGCCATTCATCCAAATGCCAGGGTCACGATCAGGGGCACTGGCGTTAACCCCACCAGAACGGGTATCATTGATGTCCTACTGAAGATGGGGGCCAGGCTCAAGGTGGAGAATGAGCGTACCATCAACAACGAACCGGTGGCGGACCTGGTAATGGAGTCGAGTGAGTTGACCGCCGTGGACATAGAGGGGGATCTGGTTCCCCGCCTGATCGACGAAGTGCCGGTTCTGGCCGTGGCGGCTTGTGTTGCCAGGGGCACCACGGTGATCAAGGATGCGGCAGAGCTACGAGTGAAGGAGACAGATCGCATCGCTTTCGTGGTGGCGGAGCTCTCGAAGATGGGGGCCAATGTGGAGGAGTTGCCTGATGGCATGATTATTAGGGGTGGTGGGAAGCTGAACGGAGCCAAGTGCTCGAGTCATGGTGACCACCGCATGGCCATGGCTCTGGGGGTAGCCGGGGCTGTCGCTGATGGCGAAACGCTTATCGAAGATGCGGGAGTTGTGGATATCTCATACCCCGGTTTCTGGCAAGAGCTCGATAGAGTAGTCACGGGTTGACTTTGCTGATGGAGGATAGAAATGACCACTGAGATAATTCACCTCGGTTTCAGCAACATGGCGGCGATCGACAAGGTCATTGCCATAATCTCGCCCAATTCGGCGCCGTCGAAGCGCCTGATTCATGATGCCAAGAGCAAGGGGCATGTCATCGACATGACTAATGGCCGAAGGACCAAGGCCGTTCTCATTATGGACAATGGCCACATTGTGCTGGCGGCCATCACGCCCGAGACCATTGCCGGCAGAGTGCTGAGCATGCGCAAGTCCGGACCCAAAGGGCAGTTTGAAGAAGCGGAGCAGGCGGAGTAAGACCGATGCCTCTGCTTATCGTCTTGTCAGGCCCTTCCGGTGCAGGCAAGGATGCTCTGCTGATTCGAATGAAGGAACTTGGTGTCCCCTTCCACTACGTTGTGACGTCAACCACGCGTCCTCCACGAACTGGAGAAAAAGATGGTGTAGAGTACACTTTTGCGTCTGAATCCGGCTTCCATGAGATGCTGCAGCGCGGAGACCTCATCGAGTCGGCCAAGGTCTATGGGTACTGGTATGGAGTGCCCAAGCAAGAGGTGAAGCAGGCCCTGGATGAAGGGAAGGACGTGGTTCTCAAGATAGATGTCCAGGGCGCGGCCACGATCAGGAACCTTCTGCCTGGAGCAGTTCTGGTCTTCCTGACGCTCCCGTCACTCGAGGAGTACGAGCTGCGATTGAGACAGCGGAAGACCGAATCCGATACTGATCTGAAGGTGCGCTTGGGGAAGGTGAATGAGGAAGTGAGGAGCCTGCTCATCTTCGATTACGTGGTGGTTAATCGACAGGATGAGCTGGATGCGGCGGTGGACCAGATCAAGGCCATTGTCACCGCGGAGAAGTGCCGGGTAAACCCACGCGTCGTTCAGTTCAAGTAGTTGGCTGGCTTGGGCTGTCTCCTGTTTCGGCCAGCGCGCCGACGCCCACTCTAGTGCAGTGTCGTCGCAACGACGATGCAGAGCAACATGCCACTGTTCAACCCCCTTGACCCCCCAATCTTGGGGGGAGTTCTGAAAATGAGGGACACCCTCAGACTCCCGGCGGGAAGCATCCCGCACCTCTCTCGAGACAGCCTCTCAAACCCTCGCCAGGGAGTCGCCCCACTCGAAGGTGCGCCTCGCTCCGTGATCACACGAACTCATCCAACAGTGCGCCCACTTGCATTGGATCCATCCGCTGTTTCACCAGAGGCCCTTTCCGCAGGACCGCAAGCTCATCCTCGAAAGCGGGCCTGTCGTGCTGATATATCACCCCGATAGGTATTCTTTCGCCCCACTCCAGTGCCTTCTCCATCGCGGCTGACCTGTCGCTGGGCCTGTAGGCGGCCTCCTCCAGCTTGTAGGCCCTCTCCTTGTACCAGGCGTGGGTGTTCTTGTGATTGAAAGAGACGCAGGGCTGGAGTATGTCGATGAGCGCAAAGCCGCGGTGTTGGATGCCGCTCTTGATCAACCCGACCAGATGGTCAATGTCGCCGGAGAAGCCCCGGGCCACGAAGGTTCCCCCGGCAGCTATGGCCACCGCCAGGGAATTCAGCGGTGTTGATGCACCATGCGGCGTGGTCTTGGTGACGAACCCCTGATCGCTGGTGGGAGAGGCCTGCCCTTTGGTGAGGGCGTAGACCTGGTTGTTGTGGACCAGGTAGGTGATGTCGTGATTCCGCCGCAAGGAGTGGAGGAAGTGGTTTCCGCCTTCTCCGTAGCCGTCGCCGTCTCCCCCCACCGCGAGGACCACCAGTTCGGGATTGGCGATCTTGGCCCCGGCTGCAGCCGGAAGGGTGCGGCCATGCAGCACGTTCAGCACGTTGCCTCTGGTGTAGTGGGGCAGCTTGCCAGCCTGGCCGATGCCGGAGACCATCAACACCTTGTGGGGTTCAATATCCAGTTCCACCAAGGCCTTCTTCAACGCGTTCAGGATCGCGAAATTCCCGCAGCCCGGGCACCAGGCCGGCTGGCTGCCTGCGTAGTCGGTCATCTTCACCATGGTCAGGCCACCTCCTTCTTGAGCTGCCTCAGAACGTAGGCCGGTGTGAACGGACGCCCGTCGAACTTCAGGATGCTGCCCGAGACCTGGTGTCCCGTCTCGGCCCGGAGCAGATGCGCGAACTGGGCAGTGGCGTTGCTCTCCACGGCGAAGGTCTTCTTAGCTCCGCGCAGAGCCAGGTCCGCCGCTTCAGCAGGGAAGGGCCAGATCTCACTGAAATGAACCATGTTCACGCTGAGACCGTCCTGCGTAGACAAATCTACCGCTTCTCTCAGAGCGCCAAGGGTGCTGCCCCAGCCTATCAGCGTGATATCCGCTTGAGCTGTGCCATGCGTCCTCGGCCCGGATATCTCCTTCTTCAGGCTTTCCAGCTTGCGGAGCCGCTTCAGCATCATGGCTGTCCGGGTTTCGGCGTCTTCGATAAGGTGCCCTTCTTCATTGTGTTCATCTGAGTCAGCGACTACCAGCGCGGTCGATTGGAGAGGGAACGCCCGTGGGGAGATTCCAGAGGCCGTGATCTCGTACCTCTTGTAGCTTGCCAGCCTTGACGGGTCCGCTTCTGAGAGAAGCTGCCCTCTGCTGATCTGCACTTTGGAGAGGTCGAACCTCTCCGCCGTGGCATATGAGCCGGCCAGGTACTGGTCGGTGAGGATGATCACCGGCAGTTGGTATTCCTCAGCCAGATTGAAGGCCTTCACCGTCAGCCAGAAGGCGTCTTCAACGTTGGCCGGGGCCATCACGACTCTGGGGAAATCGCCGTGGGCGGCATGAAGAGCGAACAGGAGGTCGCCCTGCTCGGTCCTAGTGGGCAATCCGATGGCGGGACCGGCGCGTTGTCCGTCCACGACCACAACAGGAGTCTCTGTCATTCCGGCCAAACCCAAGCCTTCGACCATCAGGCAGAAACCGCCGCCTGAAGTGGCTGTCATGGCCCGGACTCCGGCATAAGCTGCCCCGATGATCATGTTGATGGCGGATATCTCATCTTCGGGCTGCACCACGACTATGCCCAGCTCATCAGCCTTGCCGGCCATGTACTCCATGATGGTGGTGGAAGGGGTCATGGGGTAGGCCGACACGAATTTGCAGCCGGCGGCCAGGGCTCCCAGAGCGAGAGCCTCGTTGCCGTTGAGGAGCATTCTCTTCGGACCGCCGAGTGGACTGACCTTCCTGCCAAGATCGCCTTTGAAATTGACTCTGGCGTATTCGTAACCGCGAGCGGCTGCGGCTGCATTGGCCTGGCCCATTTCTCCAGTGCCGAAATAGTCGAGCACCACGCTCTTCAGCGCCGCGCTATCGTAGCCTGTCAACGCCAGGGCGGCGCCCACGGCCACGATGTTGGCTGCCTGTTTGTTCTTGGCGGTCTCAATAGCCATCTGCTCCAACGGCAGGCCCAGCGGGCTGCCGCTCGGACTGATATCCTTCAACTTGTCCTGGTCAAAGATCACTACACCATCACTGGATAGCTCTCTCTGATGCAGGGCGATCGTCTGTCGATCCAGAGCCACCAGCACGTCCAGGGTCTCGGAGATGGCGGACACGTCCGAGTCGCGGGCGCGGACCCGAAAGAAGTTGTGGCCTCCGCGAACCCTGGACTCGTAGTCCTGGTCGGCGAAGACGCTGAGCCCGTAGCGGGCGAGTGCCTTAGCTATGATGGATCCGGCGGCCTGCACTCCCTGCCCCGCTTCTCCACCCACCATGAAGTTGATGTCTACTCCCATAGTCCCACCTCCGAATCCATTCGCGGTTGCTGCTGCGTTGTATGGCCTCCGGCGCTTCTCAGTCGTGTGCACTTGCTCACTGCTGGCGCAGGAGGTTGGATAACAGAACCGATTGAGCGAGAATCGCTATCGGCAAATGCCAAGGCGCAGACGAGGTGCTATTGCATTCTGGCGTTATCGCAGTGGACTTATCTTAGACCGCGGTGGGGCTCCAATGCAATGGCCTCGGATTCCGTGCTACGCTAACCAGTGTATCTCCGGCGGTTGCGCTTGGCCCGATGAGTTGGCTATTCGACGATTCTTATTATGCTTGGGCCTATGTCGGAATGCTGTGTCTCCACCTTCACCCTGGCGCCCATCGGTAGCTCGTTGAAGATTTCCCGGCTGGTGCGGCACGCCTCGTAGAGCTTGTAGTTGTTCCCCGACATGACGTGAATGCTGACAACATAGTAAACCCTGGTGTAGAACCGTTCGATCTGCATCTCCGACGAGTTGTCCACCACGAGGTTTCCTTCTGAGGGGAAGCAACTCTTGATCTCTTCTTCTGCCACTTCGTCCCCAACCGTTATGGACGGCGCACCATCCGTTGGTGCGTTCGTAGCAATAACCACGTAGAGGAGATCCTTCATGCCTGTCACTATCTTGTAGTGGACTTCACCCTCTATGATGCCGCCCTGGCTGCAGCCGGACGGCAAAACGCCTAGCACCGCGAGGGACAGGAGCAGGAGCTTAGCTGTCAGGCCGACTCTACCTTGCAGGAAACTGCGCATAGGCTATCGTAGATATGATACTGTGGCGGAGCCTGAGGTATCAACAACGCGCACTACTGGCGAAGCGCCACCCGGAGCAGTGGTCTCTGGGAAAGCCATCGTTTACCACCCAAAGACGATCGTGCTAGAATGACTCCTTGGTCAGATCATCCGCCAAACGGGGGGATACCAGGCAGTGAAGTTCATTCACACCGCAGACTGGCAGTTGGGAATGAAGGCGGCCCACGTGGGCGGTGCGGCTTCCCGCGTGCGTGAAGAGCGCCTCGCCGCCGCCAGAAGGGCAGTTGGGGCGGCGAGGGAACATGGCGCCGAGTTCGTACTGATTGCCGGAGATACCTTCGAAGACAACGGGGTAGAGCGAGCCCTGATCCAGAAGGTGGCGGACATTCTCGGCGGCAGCCGCGTCCCGGTCTACCTGATACCGGGCAACCACGATCCGTTGACTCCCGGCTCCGTCTGGGAACATCCGGCGTGGAAGTCGATGGAACACGTCCACGTGCTTCGCGAAGACAAACCCGTCGATATTCCCGGCGGCATTCTCTACCCCTGCCCGGTGAAGGACAAGCGGTCGCGCAAGGACCCCACGGCCTGGATACCTTCAGGCGAGGCGGGGGCCATCAGGGTAGGTCTGGCGCATGGCACCGTCGAAGGAGTCCCGCAGCCGGAACCGGACCACCCCGTCGCGCGCGATTCGGCGGCACGCGCCCGGCTTGATTACCTTGCTCTCGGGCACTGGCATTCCACCTCCTTCTATCCGGCGTCTGACGGTTCTGTGCGGATGGCGTACTCTGGGGCTCATGAGACCACCAGCTTTGGTGAGCGGGACAGCGGCAACATCCTGGTCGTGGAAATAGCGGGGCCTGGTGCATCCCCCGCTACTACGCCGGTGCGAACCGGAGGCCTGACCTGGAAGGTCGT
>PDVJ01000134.1_pt1 | contig 20086 bp, 17 predicted proteins | sample 1369811 | NCBI WGS metagenome assembly PDVJ01 (sample SAMN07795376, study PRJNA414565) | Alkali sediment metagenome, whole genome shotgun sequencing project. | reverse complement strand
CGGGCGATCCTCGAGAACACCATGCTCGACATCATGTATGACATCCCCTCGCGCAGCGACGTGAAGGAAGTCATCATCAACGAAGACGTCGTCAAGAAAGGCGAAACGCCCATCCTGCTCTTCGAGTCGAAGACGGAAACGGCGTAAAGGAGAAACGTTTCAGGATGGCCATGTTTGATTTCACAAAGAAAGAAAACTCGAAGATCATCGTCCCCCTGTTGCCGCTGCGGGACGTGGTGGTCTTCCCCTATATGATCGTGCCCCTCTTCGTGGGCAGGGAGAAATCCATCAATGCGCTGGAGTCGGCCATGAAGCAGGAAAACGAGATTTTCCTCGTGGCCCAGAAGAGCGCCCAGAAGGACGAGCCCGCCGAAGACGACATCTACCAGATCGGGACCCTCGGGGTCATCATCCAGCTGCTGAGGCTGCCCGATGGGACGGTGAAGGCCCTCGTGGAGGGAAAGAAGCGCGCGACGGTCCGTGAGTACATCCCCAACCCCGATCACTTCGTCGTGGAAATCGACGAGGTGCCGGAAACCGGCACGGAAAGCGCGGGCTCCGTCCAGGCGGTCGGCCGCGTTCTCGTGGAGGCCTTCAAGAACTACGCGAAGCTCTCCCGCAAGATCCAGCCGGAGCTGGTGGACACCATCGTCGCCATCGACAACGCGGCGAAGCTCTCCGACGTGATCGCCTCGCATCTGGGCGTGAAGCTGGAAAAGAAACAGGCCCTGCTGGAGATCACCGATGGCGGGGAGCGGCTGGAGAAGCTCTACTCCATGATCGTCGGCGAGATCGAAATCCTCGAGCTGGAGGAAAAGATCAAGCGCCGGGTCAAGAAGCAGATGGAGAAGACCCAGAAGGACTACTACCTCAACGAACAGATGCGCGCCATCCAGAAGGAGATGGGCGACAAGGACGACTTTTCGAGCGAGATCGAGGATCTCGAAAAGCGCCTGAAAGGGAAAAAGCTCTCCGAGGAGGCCCAGAAGAAGGTCAAGCACGAGATCAAGAAGCTCAAGATGATGTCCCCCATGTCGGCGGAGGCCACCGTCGTGCGCAATTACATCGACTGGCTGCTCGACATGCCCTGGAGCGAAAAGACGGAAAACAAGCACACCATGAAGGAGTCCGAGGCCATCCTCGAAGAGGATCACTACGGGCTCAAGAAGGTGAAGGAGCGGATTCTCGAGTACCTGGCGGTGCAGACCCTCGTGAAGAAGAACAAGGGTTCCATCCTCTGCCTCGTGGGGCCCCCCGGTGTCGGCAAGACCTCGGTTGCCAAATCGATCGCCCGGGCCACCAACCGCAAGTTTGTCCGTCTTTCCCTCGGCGGGCTTCGCGACGAAGCGGAGATCCGGGGGCATCGCCGGACCTACATCGGGGCTCTGCCCGGAAAGATCGTCCAGCTCATCAAGAAGGCAGGGTCCAACAACCCCGTGCTCTGCCTCGACGAGATCGACAAGCTCAGCTCCGACTTCCGGGGAGATCCCAGCTCGGCGCTGCTCGAGGTTCTCGACCCGGAGCAGAACGGCGCCTTCAACGACAATTACCTGGAGGTGGACTACGATCTTTCCGACGTGATGTTCATCACGACGGCAAACGTTCTTCAGACAATCCCGGGTCCGTTGCAGGACCGCATGGAAGTGATCCGGATTGCCGGGTACACGGAACCCGAGAAGCTCAACATCGCAAAGCGGTTCCTCGTGAAGAAGGAAGTCGAGGCCAACGGGCTCACGGACAAGAACATCCTGTTCACCGACGGTGCGATCCTGGAGATCATCCGCAAGTACACGCGCGAAGCGGGCGTTCGGAACCTCGAGCGCGAGATCGCCTCTATCTGCCGGAAAGTGGCCCGCGAGATTGTGACCAACGGGCAGAAACGCGAAGTTCCGCTTCGGCGAGTCCGAGGGGAAAGATTCCGTGGGGCTCACCCAGGGGTTGGCGTGGACCGAGGTGGGCGGCGAGCTGCTGACCATCGAAGCAACGATCCTTCCCGGCACGGGGAAGACGATGCTGACGGGCAAGCTCGGGGACGTCATGCAGGAGTCCGCCCAGGCGGCCCTCACGATTGTCCGCTCGAAGGCCGACGCCTTGGGGATCGACAAGAACTTCTACAAGGACACGGACATCCACATCCACGTGCCCGAGGGCGCCATCCCGAAGGACGGGCCGTCGGCAGGGATCGCGATGGTAACCTCCATTGCATCGGCCTTTACGAAGCGGCCGGTCCGGGGCAATCTGGCCATGACCGGCGAGATCACGCTCCGGGGCAGGGTGCTCCCCATCGGCGGTCTCACGTGGCGGGATCAAGACGGTCATTATCCCCAAGGAGAACGAAAAGGATCTCGTGGATATCCCGGCGAACGTCCTCAAAGATTTGCAGATCAAGCTTGTGGAACGTATCGACGAGGTGCTCGAGGCGGCCTTTGCTCCGAGGCCGGAACAGGATGCTCTCCTGGAGATGGCCGAGGAGATCCTCCCGATCGAGAAACCGGTGGAAACGGAACGCCGCATCCACGCCTGACAGGACTCCAAAGGGCACAATATCACCGCAAAAACGTGATATTCGCCCTTGACAACGGCGAGGCTGTTATCGTACATTAGCGACCCGACTAAGAGGGCGGATAGCTCAGTCGGGAGAGCGCCACGCTTACACCGTGGATGTCACAGGTTCAAGTCCTGTTCCGCCTACCATAAGGACACATTGCGGGGTCGTAGTTAAGTTTGGTTATAACGCCGGCCTGTCACGTCGGAGGGCGTGGGTTCAAATCCCATCGGCCCCGCCAGTAAACGAAGGGGGTTAACCGGATACGGTTAGCCCCCTTTCTTTTACAGCTGCGGCACGACCGGAGGCCGACGCGATTTCTCGATGGAGTCGAGTCGCCGAAAGCGCTACACTGCGATCATCGATCAATCCATTCTGGAGGGGATATGAAGACATCAAAGACAGGAAAGCGGATTATTGGACAGGTGGCTCTCATGCTCATCCTGATCGTCATGGTCCTCGCAGGTTGCACGAAGACGCAGCAGGTTCTCGTCCGGGAACCCGCAGCCACAGACCCGGGCGTAGAAGGGCGATGGGTTCTCGTAAGTTACGGACCTGCAGGTTCGGAGGCGAAGGTCCTGGCCGATGCGCAGGTTTTTATCGACTTTACGCGCGACGGGATGATCAGCGGCTCCGGAGGGTGCAACCGGTATTTCGGAGGCTGGGGATTCCTGGAGGGCACAAAGGATACCATCCGCATCTGGCGGACCGGATCGACGAAGATGGCCTGCCCCGAACCGATCATGACCCAGGAATACCGTTTTCTCGAGGAGCTCAGCCGTGCTTCCAGGTATGCCACAGACGGGAAGGAGCTTCGCCTCTATTACGACGAGGGGAGGGGAGTCCTGCGGTTTTCCAGAGGGGTCACTCCTTAAAGGAAGAGGTCATTCAGGCGAGCCAGCGGCGGGCGAAGCTATTTCTTCCGCCCGATTGCTTTGACGTAGATGAACTTGTCGTCACCGGGGGAGTAGAATTCCCGGAGTGTGGCCTCGGCCTGGTATCCGCAACGCTCGTAGAAGCGCCGTGTCCCGTTGTACATTTCCTTTGATGAGGTTTCGATGTAGATTCTCGATGGCCGCCTCGGAGCGCTCCAGGAGCATTCTCCCGATACCCGCTCCCTGCTCCTCCTTCCGGACGGCCATCCAGTAAATATCGTAGCTGTGCAGCGTCAGGGGTACCGGACCGTAGCAACTGTACCCCAGCACCCGGCCGCTTCTCTCGGCGAAAATGAAGTGATACCCGCTGGCAAGGCCGACACGGATTCTCTCTTCCACGAGCTCCACGGCAATGCCGATCTCGTCGGGCCGGAAGAAGCCCGTCGATGAAACGATGTCCCTGACAAGTTCTCCGTCTTCACGGCGGACGGTGGTCCGAAGAGTCATGGGCGCGCGCGATGCCGGCCTCGTTCGTCTGTCTGACATGGCGGTTCAATCCGTCCTGAGAGCGTCTTCCACGATCCTGCCGACCACCTCCTCGTAGCGGAGGCGCGCCTGATCGGTTGCGGCCGTGAATCCGCTGTCCGGCGAAAGGCAGGGGTTTGAGTTGATTTCCAGGATCCAGGGTTTCCCTTCTCGATCCACGCGGTAATCGACGCGTGCGTACCCCCTCAAGCCGAAGAGATGCCAGCAGCGCACAGCCATTCGCTTCAGGGAACGAAGAAGCAACCGGTCTTCGGGCCCGAAGCCAAAGCGTCGCGGCGTGTGATGATACTCGTAGGCACTCTCGTCCCACTTGGCCCTGTACCCCACGATGCGGAACCTGTCCTCCCCGTACCCGATGAATTCGATCTCCGCCGGCGGAAGGACCTCGGGCCCATTCTTGCCGGCCAGAATGGACAGGTTGAACTCTCGACCGTCGATGTATCGCTCTGCGAAGGCATCTGAGCCAAGCTCCCCGAGCCGACGGCGGATTTCCTCACGGAGTTCCCCCATCGTGAGCGGAGAAACCACGGAACCCTCTTCGAGGCCGACGGAGGCATGCTCCCAGACCGACTTGATGATGAAGGGCGACCCCGCAGGAAAAGGGCCTCTCCAGGAGGTTCCCGTCAGGCTGGCCCAGCCCGGCGTGCTGAGACGATGGGCGTGAAGGAGTTTTTTTGCGGCCAGCTTGTTGGAGCTCAGGAACGTGGCCTCCGTCCCGGCCCCCGTGTAGGGCTTTTTCATGGAATCCAGCAGCGCCGGCGCCAGGTGGATGAGCCGCCCCTGTCCGCCCACGGTCTCGACGAGGTTGAACACGAGGTCACACGCCGCTTCCCGCAGCTGCCGAGCCGCGGTGTCCAGATCGAGGCACAGGGGCATGGGCAGCGCTTCATGGCCGAGACTCTTCAACGCCGCCGAAACGGACTCGACTTGCGTCAGGACGTCCTGCTCGTCCACGGAGGCGCAGGAACCGACATCACTGTGCAGGATGATCACCCTCATCGTATCCTCAGCGTCCGGAGCGGATCCTTTCCTCGGCAGAGGCCATGATCATCCCGAGAAGGTCTCGAAAGGAAACCCCTGCAAGGGCGGAGAGGATGGGAAGATCGGAATGGGTCGGATGGAGGCCCGCCAGGGGATTGACCTCCAGGAAGTGAGGGACCCCGGAGGCATCGGACCGGATGTCGAGCCGTCCCCCGTCCCTGCACTCGAGCCCGCGCCACGCAGCCAGGGCCACCGCAGAAACCCGTTCGGCCTCCGCCCCCGTGACGAGCGTGTAATCCACGAACTGTTCGCAGTATTCCTTGTTCACAAGGGAGTAGACGCCTTTTTCGGCATTCTCACGCAGGAGGACTTCCATGACGGCGATCACTCGCGACTTGCGGCCCGTTCCGACGATGCCCACGGTGAACTCCCTGCCGGAAAGATAGGTTTCCACGAGCACCGGCTGTGCGAAAGTCTCGAGGAGAAACCGGCACCGGGCTTCGAGTTCGCTGCGGTCGCGGACGATCGATTTCGCGTCGATTCCCTTTCCGGTCCCTTCCGAGATGGGCTTTACGAACAGCGGGAAGGGGAGGCGGACCTCGCCGAGATCGCCGGGTTCCTCCACAACGGCGAAATCGGGCGTGGGGATGCCAAGGTCGCGGACGACCCGTTTGGCCATGGCCTTGTGAAGGGTGAGCGAGAGAACCAGGGGATCGGAGAAGACGTAGGGGATGTCGTAGGCCTCGAGCAGGCAGGGGACCTGGGATTCCCGGCCGAAGCCTTTCAGGCCCTCGGCGATGTTGAACACGAGATCCCACCGCTCACCGGCGACAAGGCGCTTCGCCAGGGCACGGACGTGCCCGATCCGATCGGTCCGATACCCCAGGGAGCCAAGGGTATCCTCGATGGCGTCAATCGTGGCGGGCTGGTCGAACTCGGCGGTCTGCTCCTCCGAGTATCCTTCCTCGAGATAGTGGTACTGGTTTCATCTTGTAAAGAACCCCGCCGTTTGGTCGGCGGGGCTCTTCTTTGATTCTATCCGGTCATCGGGACGTCATCAAACCCAGCCTTCGCATTCGGTGGCTGCGGCCGGGTCCGGGTACTGGAACGTGCGCCCCTGGTAATTCCTGAGCAGGATGTGTTTCTCGTCATGACCGACGACATATCCGGGCAGAAGCGGGATCTTCCCGCCGCCTCCCGGGGCATCGATGACGTAGGTCGGCACGGCGTACCCCGTCGTATGTCCCCGCAGGCCCTCGATGATCTCCAGCCCCTTGGAGACGGGCGTCCGGAAATGGGCAGAGCCGGTGATCGGATCGCACTGATAGAGGTAGTAGGGCCTTACACGATTCATGACGAGGTCGTGGACCAGCCTCTTCATCGTTTCGACGTTGTCGTTGACTCCGGCCAGCAGCACCGTCTGGCTTCCGAGCGGGATGCCGGCGTCCGCCAAGCGGTTGCAGGCCTGGCTCACCTCGAAGGTCAGTTCATCGGGATGGGCGAAGTGGATGCTCATCCAGAGCGGATGGTGACGCTTCAGGACGTGGCAGAGGCTCGCCGTGATCCTCTGCGGAAGCACTTCGACGTGCGGAATGGCCCGGAGCCTTGACAGCAGCCAGTCCAGTGTTTCGTCCGGAAGGGTGAGCGGGTCTCCGCCGGAAAGCAGGATGTCACGCACCGTCGGGGTGCTCTCGATGTAGGCAATCGCACGCTCCCATCTCTCGCGGTCCGCATGGATCTCTTCATGCCTTCCGACCATCCGCGATCGGGTGCAGTAACGGCAGTGGGTGGAGCAGAACCCCGTGACGAGAAAGAGAACCCGGTCGGGATAGCGGTGAACAAGCCCCGGCACAGGGGTATCATGGTCCTCTCCGAGCGGATCGTCCGATTCGTCCCACGAGCGTTCGAACTCCGCTGTCACGGGAACAACCATCCTCCTGAGCGGCTGATCGGGCTCCATGGGGTCCAGCATGCTTGCGTAATAGGGTGTGATGTTGAGCGGGATGGCGCCGCCTCTCGTGTTAATTGCCGCTTCCTCTTCGGCCGAGAGCCAAAGAATGCGCGAGAGCATCTCGACGCCGGTGATCCGGTTGCGGACCTGCCAGCGCCAGTCGTTCCATTCTGCTGCAGTGGCCTCGGGGAAAAACTGTTTGCGGAATGCCTGGGAGCGGGGGCTGGGCTTGCAGGTGGAAGCCCCCCTTGAGGGCATGATGAAAACGCGACTGGTGATCCCTGTCGTGGCAGGCGCCACGGGGGAAGAGGGGAGAGTGTTTTGAATTAGCTCATCCAGAGCTAAACCGGTCATGCCGGTTCGCTGACCTGGAGGCTCCGCCTCCTGGCTCAGACAGACGTTTTCTTCCATCCGTTGTCCTCCTGATGACTGTTCTTGACGATGAACTGTTCTCTGTCGCGCTTTCAATTGAGTTCCCGTAGCCTGAGTCGCTGCATCGCTATTTCATCGTCGATCTGGCTGAAAAACGCCCCCATAACGAGATTTCACTTGTTTCCTTTGTAAGCGAGAAATATTTTTTGTCAAGCGTTTTCTGCAATTTTTGTGCACTTTTCGAAATATTTTTTCAATGGAATTACGCGTACATCAATCGGCTGTGCAAGATGCTTGCCACGACAAGGTTTCAAGGCACCCCCCTTATGGATCGGTTATTTTTTCTGACGATCCGCGATACAATGTCGTGAAACTCTTTCATGACGCAGCTTTCAAGGCACCCCGTTTTGCATGCTCCTTCCGGTCCGATCGGGGCAACGGACTTGCCTTTTCGGCCCTCATCATATAAATTATCGAAGAAATTTTGACAGTCGAGGAAAAAGCGTTCCCCATGATCGTCACGGACGGCAAAGAATTCTGCCAGGTCTGCAGAAAAAAACATTCCATCGTACTCTGCGACGGCTGCTCCATTCATCTCTGCGGCGACTGTCGCCGCTGGGACCTCTGGGGCTACGGGTGCGGCCACGTCGACACGAAGGCCTTCTGCACGAGCTGCTACGAGAGTCCGGCCGTGAACCCCTACGGAGGCAACCACGGGGAGCAATGAAGTACGAAGGAGACATCATCCGGCCTCCCAGCGAGGCAACCAGTCTGCTGCTGCAGGTCACCGTCGGCTGCTCTCACAACCGGTGCACCTTCTGCCCGAGCTTCAAGGACAAGCGTTTCCGCATCAAGAGCCTCGAAGAGATCGAAGAAGATCTGGTTTATGCAGCCAGGAGGATCCGTCAGGTCGACAGGCTCTTCCTTTGCGACGGCGACGCCCTCATCATCCCGCAGAAGCGACTCATCGAGATCTTCGATGCCATCGGGAAGCACCTGCCGGGAATCCGGCGCATCGGGACCTACGCCAATGCGAAGAGCCTCCTGAAAAAGTCCGTCGAGGAGCTCCGCGAGCTGAAGGAACGGGGACTCGGCATCGTCTACCTGGGGATCGAGACGGGCAACGCGGAGCTGCTGCAGAAAATCCGCAAGGGCGCCACCTACGAGCAGATCGTCGAAGCCGCGAAAAGGGTGAAGGAAGCGGGGATCACGCTTTCCGTAACCGTGCTTCTCGGCATCGGCGGAGTCGAGAAGAGCATGGAGCACGCCCGGGACACGGCCCGCATTCTCACGGACGTAGACCCTGATTTCGCCGGCGTCCTGACCGTCATGATCGCCCCGGACACACCCCTCGATGAGGACGCACGGGCCGGGGCCTTCGTGCTGCCGGGCACCTTCGATCTCCTGAAGGAGCTGGGCGTCATCGTATCGAACTCGCGTTTCAGCAACTGCTTCTTCACCGCCAATCACGCCTCCAACTACCTTCCGATCCGCGCCCGGATGCCCCGGGATCAAGAGAAGGTTGTCCGCCTCATCGACCAGGTCGTCCGGCGCCAAGACGCCTCGATGCTGAGACCCGAAGCCATGCGGGGCCTTTGAATGAGCCGTCCCACGATGTTGACCCATGCACTGGAGCGCCTGAAGTCCTTCTTCGCAAGCGGGAAGGAGCGCGATCAGTCTCGTCTGGAGGAGGAAATCCAGTCCATCATCGACGAGGGCGAGGAGAAGGGGCTCATCGACGAGAAGTCGGGCGAGATGATCCAGAGCATCCTGGAATTTCGCGACACGGTGGCCCGGGAGGTGATGATCCCCCGCACGGACATCGTGGCGATCCCGAGCGATGCCCCCATCGGAGAGATCATCGACCAGGTCACCCGGCACGGCTACACCCGGTTGCCCGTCTACGACGGAAGTGTCGACAACATCATCGGCATCCTGAACGTCAAGGACCTCCTGCGCCTCTGGGCGATGCCCGTCGGAGAGGCGGACCTCAAGCCGCTTCTGCGCAAGCCCTATTTCATCCCCGAAACGAAGAGCATCCACCTGCTGCTCCACGAGCTCAAGGGTGAGCGACAGCACATGGCCATAGTCATCGACGAGTACGGCGGGACGGCGGGCCTCGTGACCCTGGAGGACCTCATCGAGGAGATCGTCGGCGAGATCCGCGACGAGAACGAAGCCGATGAGACCGCCTTCGCGGAGCTGCCGGACGGTTCGGTGCTCGTGGACAGCCGTGTCGAGATCGAAAAGCTCGAGGCGCGCTTCGGCATCGCCATCCCGGAAGGAAAATACGAAACCCTGTCGGGTTTCATTCTGCACCTCATCCGCAAAATTCCCCTTACCGGGGATATCATCCGCCACGGCGAGCTGGAAATGATCATCGCCTCAGCAGACGAAAGAAGCATCAAGAAGGTCAAGATCCGAACAACGGGAGAGACGGCGCCATTAAAGCTCTAAAGACAACCGAGTTGCTGCTGTCCGCACCGGGCAGGGTGGGGATCGACGTGAAAACGGCGAGCCTGGCCGTCCTGTCCGGAATTCTCCTCGTGCTCTCTTTTCCCAAGTTCGGGCATTGGGGTGTTGCCTGGGTGGCGTTGATCCCGCTGCTGGTTGCGCTGAGGCCTCTCACCTTCACGTCGGCGCTGCTCGCAGGGATTCTTGCCGGTTTCGTGCAGTACGTGGGCCTGATGTACTGGGTGACCCACGTCGTCGTCCACTACGGCAAGCTGCCCCTTGCGCTGGGCGTCCCCGTGATGATGCTGCTGGCACTGTACCTGAGCCTCTACACGGGGCTTTTCGCCGGCGGGGTGGTCTTCTTCCGGAACCGCGGGATCCCGGCCGTTGCGTCCGCCCCGCTGCTCTGGACGTGCCTCGAGTATGCCAAGTCGATGCTCTTCACGGGCTTTCCCTGGGAGAACCTGGCCCACTCGCAGTTTCAGAACCTCCCGCTCATCCAGCTGGCGGACATTACAGGCAGCTACGGGGTGAGTTTTCTCATCGTCCTGGTCAACGCAGCGATCTGCGCATTCATCGGTACGGACGACGGGGGTCGCAGGAAGGCCCTCACCGGCGCCGCGGTCGCGGTCCTGCTCGTTTCCCTGACCACGGGCTATGGCTTCTGGCGGATCGGCGATATCACCACCCGCTTCGAAGCGGTACCGCGCCGGACCGTGGCCCTCATCCAGGGCAACATCGACCAGAGCATCAAGTGGGACCCGACCTTCCAGAAGGAGACCCTGAGGATCTACCGCGATCTTTCCCTGCAGGCCGCAAAGGAGAGCCCGCAACTGATCATCTGGCCCGAGACGGCAACCCCCTTCATGTTCCAGAACCGCGATGAGCTCCACGACGCCGTCGTGGACACGGCAAAAAGCACCGGCGCCTGGCTGATCTTCGGCTCTCCCAGTTACACGCGCCACGAAGGGGAGCTCCGCTTCCAGAACAGCGCCTTCGTCCTTTCGCCACACGGTGAGATCGTCGGCAAGTACAACAAGGTCCATCTGGTCCCCTACGGGGAATACGTGCCGCTGAGACCGCTTTTCCCCTTCATCGAAAAACTGGCCGTCGGGGTGGGAGACTTTCTGGCCGGCACAGGGTTTGACCCGGTAACGGTTGCAGGCAAGCCGGTGGGGTTTCTCATCTGCTACGAGGGGATCTTTCCGGAGATCGGCCGCGCCTGGGGCCGAAACGATGCGTCGCTCCTCGTGAACATCACGAATGACGCATGGTTTGGCATGACATCTGCACCTCTTCAACATTTGTCGATGACGGTTTTCAGGGCCGTGGAAAACAGGCTTTACGTGGTGCGGGCAGCCAACACGGGGGTGAGCGCCATCATCGATGCAACGGGCCGGATCACGGCACAGACCGATCTGTTTGCGCGGACATTTCTGCAGGGCCCCGTGCAGATCCATCGGGCCCAGACCTTCTATACCCATTACGGCGATCTGTTCGTCTTTTCCTGTATGATCGCCCTGCTTGTGATATTCTACAAACCGGGAGGCAGAAGGCCATGGTCGACGAAATTCAGGAAATGATGACGGACATCAAGAAGCGGGTGGAAACCCTGCGAGGTTGCCTTTGACATCGATGTGCTGTCGCAGCGTCTTGCCGAACTCGAAAAGGAGACGGCAAAGGCAACCCTCTGGGATGAGCCGGAGCGGGCGAAGGACGTTCTGAGGGAAAAGAACAAGCTCGATTCGATCCTCCAGAACTGGGCGCGGATCGATCGTGAGTTGAAGGACCTGGATGTCCTGTTCGAACTGGCCCGAGAGGCCGATGACGAACAGACTCTCCAGGAGGTCAAGGGGGGCCTCGACCACCTCGCCTTGACCGTCCGGAGCGAAGAAATCCGCCGCATGCTGGGAAGAGAAGAGGACCGGCTCAACGCCATCCTCACCATCCATGCCGGCGCCGGCGGCACGGAAGCCCAGGACTGGGCCGAGATCCTGCTGCGCATGTACCTGCGCTGGGCGGAAAAAAGGAGCTACAGAACACAGATTCTGGACTTCCAGCCCGGTGAGGAGGCCGGAATCAAGAGCGCAACCGTTGAGATGGAAGGGGAATACGCCTTCGGGTACGCCAGGGCCGAATCGGGCATTCACCGTCTCGTCCGGATATCGCCCTTCGATGCCGCAGCGAGGCGTCACACCTCCTTTGCGTCCGTCTTTGTTTATCCCGAGGTCGGAGACGAGATCGTCATCGATATCGACGAGAAGGACCTGAGAATCGACACGTACCGCTCATCGGGAAAGGGCGGTCAGCACGTGAACAAGACGGACTCGGCCGTCCGGATCACCCATCTGCCCACGGGCATCGTCGTGCAGTGCCAGAACGAGCGTTCCCAGCACAAGAACAAGGCCATGGCCCTCAAAGTGCTGCGCTCCAGGCTCTACGAGATGAAAATCCAGGAGCAGAGCGCCAAGATGGACGAACTCCACAAAACGAAAAAGGACATCGCCTGGGGCAGCCAGATCCGGTCCTACGTGCTCCACCCCTACAAGATGATCAAGGACCACCGGACGAACCTCGAGGTGGGCAATACCCAGAAGATTCTCGACGGGGATCTTGACGAGTTCATTGAGGCCTACCTGATCAGCGCCTCGCAGCCGTCCTCGTGACCGATGCACCGGAATTTGCATGGAAAGCTGTCAGCCGGGGACGAAGGGAATTCCCCGTTGACAGTTCGAAATGATGTCTGTTAGAAAACAAGGCGATCCTGCACCCGGCAGGGCCTCAGCCATGAAAGGAACGAGTGAATGCCGTCATTAAAGTTAGGCTGCTGCCTTCTCATCCTCCTTTTCCTGTGTGCCTGCTCGACAACGTCGCAGATCAGCTCCGATCCCCAGGGAAAAGGGCGAACGGCCGATGCGGCCGACAAGCAGGCGGCCAAGAAAAGCGTGAAAAACGGCAGGTCAAACGGCGCATCGGCGACGGCGGGCCTTGGACCGGGATTCTCCGGCATGGATCCCTCGTGGAAGGCCCCCGAGGATCGTCCGACCGGAACGGAGCCCCGAGTCCTCGCGACGGGGCAGCCGGTGAAGCCTAACGGAAACAATGGACAGGACAACGGTGACTCCTCGATCGAAGAGGAAGTCGATGAGATCGTGGAGCTCCTCCGTCTCGCCCAGGCCTACCGCGACAAGGGGGATATGGACAATGCGATCAAGGCCCTGGACAAGGCTTATGAAATCCTCCTGGCCGAGGAGGAGGAAAGCTCGACCGTAGTCCGCCAGAAAGACGACATGAGGCTCCTGATCGCCCGGAAGATTCTGGATATCTACACCGGAAAGCGGGCATCGACCATCGGCAAACAAAGTGAAATCCCTCTCATCATGAACGCCGACGTGGAAAAGGAGATCCGGAGCTTCCAGACCATCGAACGCAATTTCTTCGAGCGCTCCTACGAGCGGTCCGGCTACTATCTGCCCCTCATGAAGCAGCAGTTGCGGCAGGCGGGTCTCCCGGAGGAGCTGGCCTGGCTTCCCCTCGTGGAGAGCGGCTTCCAGGTCCATGCCCTTTCCAAGGCCCGGGCCCTGGGGCCCTGGCAGTTTATCCCGTCAACGGGCTACAAGTACGGGCTCAACCGGGATTCCTTTATCGACGAACGCATGAACGTCGAGAAATCGACCCGGGCCGCCATTGCCTACCTGACGGATCTTCACGGGCTCTTCGGCGACTGGCTCACGGCGCTGGCTGCCTACAACTGCGGGGAGGGGCGGGTTCTCAAGGTCATTTCCCGGCAGCAGATCAACTATCTCGACCATTTCTGGGATCTCTACAGCCAGCTTCCCAACGAAACCGCCCGGTACGTACCCAGGTTTCTGGCCACCCTGCATATCGTGAAGAACCCGAAGAAATTCGGGATGAACCTTCCCGAGCCCTATGCAAAACCGATCGCCTACGAGACGGTCAAGACCAACAAGTCCATGAAACTCTTCGACATCGCCTGCCAGATGGGCATCTCGACGGACACCCTGGTCATGCTAAACCCTGAGCTCCGGCACCAGATCACGCCCGATCGCCCCTATGACCTCAAGATCCCCCAGGGGCAGGGGCAGCAGTACGCGCTCGTCGCAGACCAGATCAAGGAGTCGAGGCCTCCGGCACCGCCGGAACGCGAACGCAAGACCAAGGTTGTCAAATACAAAGTGAAGAGCGGCGACACGGCCGCCTCGATTTCGAAGAAGTTCGGCACTTCACCGAAGTCCCTGCTCGCCGCCAACGGCTTGAAGAGCGAGGGCCAGGTGACGGAAGGAAAGATCCTCAAGATCCCCGTAAAGCAGCCGCAGAAGGGTACCCAGGTGGCATCGGGCAAAAAGGGAAAATCCAAGAAATCGGCTGCCGCGGAGCCGGCCGTAATCAAGTACACGGTCAAGAAGGGGGAGACCCTGACCCAGATCGCCAAGCGCCACAATACAACCACAACAGAGATCAAGAAATTGAACCATCTTCCTTTGGGCCCCTCGTGGTCATAGCCTGCCAGATGCAGGATACCGTGAATGATGAGATAGCGGATCGCATCCTCGACAGGGATTCGAGCTGCTCGCGCCTCCCTTGCCGCCGTCTCTGCGGAGACGACCACATCCCCGAGCACACCGGGGTTGACATCGCCGAAATCCCCCTCCGTCAGTGAAAAGGCGATCACGTTCGTCGGCCGATCCCTCCGGAGATAGTCCCGGTTGATCGTCCGGATTCCCTCGTCGTCGACGATCATGAGACTCAGCTCTCTCTGTGCGGCTCCCAGAAGATCGAAAATTTTCTTTATATCCCTCCGCAGCCCGTTTCGGTCCACTTTCACCAGCTTCTGGTCGCTGGCGATCCGGATCACTCCCGCTTTTGGTTTCGATTTTGATTTCACGGTTTCTTCAACCCCGATACCCTATACCCTTGTCCCTGCCTCATTCTTCCCTGCCATTCGTCTTTCTGCGGCTCAGGTGATTGTAGGCCTTGATGATCTCCGAAACGAGGGGGTGCCGCACCACGTCGATCTCGGAGAAGTAGACGAACTGGATCCCTTCCGTACGGCCCAGGATTTGCTCCACCTCCACGAGCCCGGAGGTCTTGCCGGCGGGAAGGTCGATCTGGGTCACGTCACCCGTGACGACGGCCTTGGCACCCCATCCGAGCCGCGTGACGAACATCTTCATCTGCTCGGACGTCGTGTTCTGCGCCTCGTCCAGGATGATGAAGGCATCGTTGAGCGTCCGCCCGCGCATGAAGGCCAGCGGCGCGACCTCGATGATCCCCTTCTCCATCAGGGCCTGGGCTTTGTCGAATTCCATCATGTCGTAGAGCGCGTCGTAAACGGGCCGCAGGTAGGGATTCACTTTCTCCACAAGATCACCTGGGAGGAATCCCAGCCGCTCACCGGCCTCGACGGCTGGTCTCGTGAGGACGATCCGGTTCACCCGGCGGTCCATGAGGTACGAAACGGCCATGGCCATGGCCAGGTAGGTCTTGCCCGTTCCCGCCGGGCCGACGCCGAATACCATGTCATGCTTCCGGATTGCGTCGATGTACTGCTTCTGGGCAATGCTCTTGGGCGTGATGACCCTTTTTTTCGATGAGATGTAGACCTTGTCGAGGAAGATCTCCTCGATCCGCACGGAGCGGTTCTCCGAGAGGATGCGGTGGGCAAAGCCGATGTCCGTGGAGTAGACGGGAAATCCTTTCTGGATCAGGCGGTAGATCTGCCCGAGGAGATTTTCCACGTGATCGACGCAGTGAGCTTCGCCGGTGAGGGTGATCTTGTCCCCGCGTGCCGTGATCCGGACCCCTTCCAGTTTCTCGATGAGCCGCAGATTCTTGTCCCCATCCCCGAGAAGGGTCTTGAAGGCGTTCTGGTCCGGGAAGGTGATCTGCTTGGTGGTCTCTTCCTTCAATCTATTGTCCTCATTTCTGAAGGAACAGGTGAGCGTAGACTTTGGCGTTGCCTACCATGTTGGAGATCAGGCAGTACTCGTTGGGCTGGTGGGCCATGTGGCAGTATCGTGACCAGACGGCCGCCGGGTAATCATGCTTTCTGAAAACGGCAGCCACGGTGCCCCCTCCGACCCCTTTGGGCCTGGCCTGCACGCCGTAGACATCGCGGACGGCCTCCTCGAGGGCCGAGGTCGATCTTCACATCAAAGATCCTCTCGATGTCGTCGGCTATTCCCCGGATCGTTGTAAGGACTCCTTCGACAGGGTAAACCGGCAGAATACGGCAGTCCAGATAAAAAACGTCCTCCCCGGGTATCGTGTTCACGTTGGGGACGTTGGCCTCCTTTTTTGTCGGCTCGAAGGTGCTCTCGGGGGGCTCGTAGAGCGGATCCCGGGCGTTAAAGATCCCGGCCAGTTCGTCGAGCCGGACCACGAGATGCGAAGCGGCTCGAAAAGCGTTTTTGCCGAGCGCGGGGCGGCTGGCGTGGCACTGCTTGCCCGATGTGCGGACCTGAAGCCACAGGACGCTTTTTTCGGCCACTTCGATCATGGAACCCTCCTCGTTGCCCGCGTCGGGCACGACGATGAGGTCCGTCTTCCGGAACCAGTTGCGTCGGTTTTCGATGACATAATCGAGGCCGTATCCGCTGCCCGTCTCCTCGTCGGCGGCCAGAAGGATGGCGATGGATGACTCCGGCACGATCCCCTCGTCCAGAAAGGCCTTGGCGGCGAACAGGGAGGCGACAAGGTCCTGCTGGTTGTCCTCGGTGCCCCGCCCATAGACCTTGCCGTCCCGCACATAGCCCTCGTAAGGGTCCCGATCCCAGAGCTTGATCTCCCCCGGGGGAACAATGTCCGTGTGGGTCATGACCCACACCGTGCAATCCGGCTTCCTGCCCGGGATCCAGGCGACGACGTTCGGTCTCAGGCCCGTGGAAACCCTTCCGTCAGGCGCGTCGCATCTCTCCACCCTGGGAAACCCCAGATCCCGCAGGATGCCGGCAAGAAACAGCGCCTTCTCCATTTCTCCGTCACCGCCGTTTTCCGGCGCCAGGGCCGGAATGGCCGTGAGGGCGAACTGCAGACGGATCATGTCCTGCTCATACCCTTCGATCCGCTTCGAAATCCGCTGAAACGTTGTCCTGTCGATCATGCCGTCCCTTCACTTCACCTTCTTCACTTCGCCGAACGATTTCAGGGGTTCATCGAATTTGTTCTGGTCCCCGAGGACGAAGATCGTTTTTTTGTCCGGGTCGAGATATTTCTCCGCCGCCTTCATGACATCCTCCCGGCTCACCGCGTCGATCTTTGCCGGGTATTCGGCCAGGAATTTCGTCGGGAGCCCCTGGAATTCGAGGATCATGTGCTGGACGGCGATCATGTAGGACGACGTGAAGGAAAAGATATAGCTGTTCACGATGGAGCGCTTCGCCAGGTGGAGATCCTGCGCCGGGACCCGGGATTCGCGGGCATCCTTCAGGATTCCTTCCATCAGCGAGAGGACCTGGCCCGTGGATTCCGATTTCGTCATGGCATAGGCCCCGAAGGAGCCATAGCCCTGACGGCCCTCGTAGAAACTCCCCGCGCTGTAGGCCAGTCCCCGGTTGCTCCGGATTTCCTGGAAGATCCGGGAACGGAATCCGCCGCTGCCCAGGATGTAATCCAGAACCGTGAACGGATAAAAATCGGGCGACTCCTTTCCCGGTCCGATGGTACCGATGATCACCGTCGACTGGGGCACTTTCTTCTCANAGTAGTACAGGGGGGCGTTCTCCTGAGGCTTCGGGAGCGGGGCCGTNCCGAAGTCGCCCTCGTCGTCCCAGTCGTTGAAATGACGGCTGATCAGGTCGANGGCTTCCTGCTTCGAGAGGTCACCCGTGACGGCCATGCGAAGGTTGCGGGGGAANAAATAGGTCTTGTGGAATGACACGAGATCNTCCCGNTCGATCTTCTCGATGGAANCGATCTCCGGCAGGCGCCCCCGCGGGTTGCCCGCATAAATGGCTTTCTTGTATTCCCGGAAAGCCAGCCTCTGGGGCTTGTCGAATACCCGTCGGAGCTCCTCGATCTTGAGGTTCTTTTCCTGTTCGAGCTTNGCGTCGTNAAAGGCGGGAACCCGGATCATCTCGGCAAAGATTTTAAAGGCCCGGTTCAGGTCCTTTTTCAATACGGAAAGGCTTCCCGTCCCATAATCCATGCCGAGGGAAATGGAGATCGGGGCCGCCAGGGACTCCAGTTCCTCGTCGACCTTGTCCCCGCCGAGTTTTCCGGCACCGCCTGTTCTCATCACGTCGCCCGTCATCTCGGCAAGCCCCTCCTTTCCGGGGGGCTCGAAAACGGAGCCGGCGCCGACGACAAAGGAAATGTTGACCAGCGGCAGTTCCCGGTCCTCCAGGAAGTAGACGGTCAGCCCGTTCTCGAGGACGACCCGCTCCGGCTTGGACGGAGAAAACTTGATTTCCTCGTAGCTGATCCTGTCCGGGTCCGGCCAGGGCAGGGTCTTTGGCTTTTCAACCGGTTCGGCCAGTCCGAGGCCGCTTGATATCAGCACGATGACAAGACTGAGGGCGAGGGTTCTGTTCACGGCTTCTCCTTCTTGATCAGGACGGCCACGGTCCGGTTCTCCTCGACGAGGTATTTCTTTGCCGCCGCCAGGATGTCCTTTGGCGTGACCTTTTCGATCATCTCGACGTATCGCGTCATGTACCGGTAATCTCCGGTGATGATCTCGTAGTAGGACAGCCGGCTCGCCAGTCCGGAATTGGAACTGAGATCACGGATGAACTCCGCCCGAAGCTGATTGATGATCTTCTCCAGCTCCTGCTTCTTCACCGGCTCCTTCTTGAGTTTGTCGATCTCTTCGTATACGGCCCGTTCCAGCTCTTCCGCCGTGTGGGGGTGTCGGGGCGTCCCCGCGACCATGAAGAGATTCGGGTAGCGGCTGGCCGGCATCCCGTTGGCGGCATTCACATCTTCGGCGATCTGCTTGCCCTGGACGATGGATCGGTGGAAGCGCGAGGTTCGGCCCTTTGAAAGCAGCGCCTCGATGACATCGAAGACGTAGTCTTCGAATGAGGGCAGGGTCGGCTTGTGCCAACCGATGACGAGAGATGGGTTGGCCTCGGCAACGAGTTCCGTCCGTTTCTCCCCGCTCTGCGCCGGCTCCTCGGTCACGTGTTGACCCTCGAGCTTGTGCGAGGGGATGGAACCGAAATATTTTTTAACAATCTCCAGCGTCTTCGCCGTGTTGATGTCTCCCACGATGGCGATGACCGTGTTGTTCGGTGAATGGTACTGCTTGAAAAACGCCTCAAGATATTCCGGCGTCAGAAAGGATATGTCCGACGGCCACCCGATGATGGGCCGGCGGTAAGGGCTTGCCGTGAAGGCCGTGGCCAGGAACAGCTCCATCAGCTTGCGGGAGGGTACCGACTCGTAGGTCTGGCGGCGCTCCTCCCTGACCACATCCCTTTCGGTATAGAACTCCCTCAGGACGGGATTCGTCATCCGGTCGGCCTCGATGCGGGCCCACAGCTCGATCCGGTTCGCCGGCAGGCTCACCTTGTAGGTCGTTACATCCTGACCCGTCGAGGCATTGAGGTCCACGGCCCCGTTTTCCGAGTAGAGTCGATCGATCTCGTTCTCGATCATCCACTCCTTGGCCTCGCTCTGGAGCTCCTTGAGCTCCTTCGCCAGTCTCGAGAGCTCGGCCTCGTCGGCACGGCTCCCTTTCATCCGTTCGCGGTCAAGCGCCGACCCTGTCTCGCGGATTTTTTTCAGGACTCTTTCTTCTTCCCTGAAGTTCTTTGTCCCGATGGTCGACGTGCCCTTGAAGAGCATGTGCTCGAGAAGGTGCGCGGCGCCCGTCTTGCCCTCTCCATCGTCTGCGGCACCCACAAGGTAGCGGATGTAGAGGGATACGGTGGGGCTCGTGTGCCGCTCGACCAACAGGACGCGCATGCCGTTTTCCAGGGTGACCCTCTGGACGCGATCCTCCAGGTTGTAGGCATGAAGCGCGCCGGGTGATGCGGCGAGAAGAACCGCCCCCAGCAGAAGGAAGGTGACGAAACGACGGGAAACGGCCTTGGGGCCTTGACTCGATCGGCTCATGACGGTCTGATTTTCTCCTTGAAGATTCTCCAGAGGCGAAAGGCCGCATAAAGTATGCCTGCGCCGCTGATGAGGATGATGAAATTGGACGAGAAAAAGAGCATGATGAACTCGAGGGGATTTTTGAGGCTGTAGGCGGAAAGCAGAAGGGTGATCCCCCAGAACAGAAAAAACGAAGAAAGGATGCCGATCAGGATGTCACTCACGCACTGGATCATCATCATTAACGTTTGCGCCGTGTTTCCGGGCTGACCCGGAACGCCCTGCCGGTGCAGAATAATT
>PDVJ01000162.1_pt1 | contig 20103 bp, 16 predicted proteins | sample 1369811 | NCBI WGS metagenome assembly PDVJ01 (sample SAMN07795376, study PRJNA414565) | Alkali sediment metagenome, whole genome shotgun sequencing project. | reverse complement strand
ATGGCAGGCCAGGAGGGATTTGAACCCCCATCACCCGGATTTGGAGTCCGGTGCTCTATCCGTTAGAGCTACTGGCCTGTATCCGGTGAGTGGATAGTAGAGTAGAATGTGGATTATAGACCAGAATATTTTTTACCCTTCTACCTTCCACTTTCCACCTGCCACTTTCTAAGCTTACTTTGTCTCTTTATGAACGGTATGTTTACGACAGAACCGACAATATTTCTTGAACTCCAACTTATCCGGAGTGGTCCGCTTATTCTTTGTCGTAGAATAGTTTCTCCGTTTACACTCTGTACAGGACAAAGTTAAAATATTCCTCATCGAATACTCCTAAACAGGAAAAGTGCCGTCTCTCCATTATTCGAGGACATCACTGATGACGCCTGCACCCACGGTACGACCCCCCTCCCGAATCGCAAACCGCAACTCCTTCTCCATCGCAATCGGCGTAATCAACTCCACCGTCAACGCCACATTGTCCCCAGGCATCACCATCTCCACCCCCTCCGGCAANACCGCCACCCCCGTCACATCCGTCGTCCGAAAATAAAACTGAGGCCGATACCCATTAAAAAACGGNGTATGCCGACCCCCCTCNTNCTTCGTCAANATATACGCCTCCGCCTTAAAGTTCCGATGAGGCGTAATCGACCCAGGCTTGGCCACCACCTGACCCCGCTCCACCTCCTCACGCTTCACCCCACGTAACAATACCCCAATATTGTCCCCCGCTTGACCCTGATCCAACGTCTTGCGAAACATCTCCACCCCAGTACAAACGGTCTTGAGCGTAGGCCGTATCCCCACCACCTCCACCTCATCGCCCACCTTGATCACCCCACGCTCCGCCCGACCCGTCACCACCGTCCCCCGCCCCGATATCGTAAAAACATCCTCCACCGGTAGCAAAAACGGCTTGTCTATCTCCCTCACAGGCTCCGGGATAAACGTGTCCACCGCATCCATCAACTCCCAAATCCCCTTACACCACTGACACTCTAGCTTCCCACACCCACACTCCAACGCCTTGAGCGCACTGCCTCGAATCACCGGAGTACTCTCCCCAGGAAAATCATACCCCGACAACAATTCCCGCACCTCCAACTCCACCAAATCCAATAACTCCGGATCCTCCACCATATCCACCTTGTTCAAAAATACCACAACGTAAGGCACCCGCACCTGCTTGGCCAATAATACATGCTCCCGCGTCTGCGGCATCGGCCCATCCGCCGCCGAAACCACCAAAATCGTCCCATCCATCTGCGCCGCACCCGTAATCATATTCTTAATATAATCCGCATGCCCCGGACAATCAATGTGCGCATAATGACGCCTCGCCGTCTCGTACTCCACATGCGCAATCGCTATCGTCAACCCACGCTCCTTCTCCTCCGGCGCCTTGTCAATCTGATCAAACGCCATATAGGAAGCCAACCCCTTGTTCGCCAATACCCTCGTAATCGCCGACGTCAACGTCGTCTTCCCATGATCCACATGACCAATCGTCCCCACATTCACATGAGGCTTCGTCCTCTCAAACTTCGGCTTCGACATGGCTCAAACCCCTCCTTATCTTTCTAAAGATCGTTTAATGAAGGGACTGGATGATAGTGAGAGAATTGCAGAGTAAAGGTTGCCCTTCCCTGAGTGAGGGACCGAAGGTCGGTTGCATATCCAAACACATTGGCTAAGGGAACCTCCCCAACAATCACATTGGTCCCCCCCCGATATTCCATCTTTGTTGTTTTACCTCTCCTGGAGGTCAGGTCACTCACCACCTGTCCCATGAACTCCTCGGGAGCAATAATTTCGATAGACATCATGGGTTCAAGAAGGATCGGGTTGGCCCTTTTTGTTCCTTCCTTAAATCCCATGGATGCGGCAATTTTAAAGGCCATTTCAGAGGAATCGACTTCGTGGTAAGATCCATCGATGAGCGTCACCTTGATATCCACCATGGGGAACCCTGCGACAGCCCCTCTCCCCATGGCTTCTACAATTCCTTTTTCGACAGCAGGAATATATTCCCGAGGAATCGCACCTCCCACAATCTTGTTTATAAACTCAAATCCCTTTCCAGGCGGTTGTGGCTCTATGTTGAGCCAGACGTGTCCGTACTGACCTCTTCCCCCTGATTGACGAATAAATCGGCCTTCTGACTTTGCCATTTTGGTAATCGTTTCTCGGTAGGCGACCTGAGGTCTTCCGACACTGGCTTCTACTTTGAATTCCCTAAGGAGTCGATCAACGATAATCTCAAGATGGAGTTCTCCCATCCCGGAGATGATGGTTTGACTTGATTCCTCATCGGTCTTTACTTTAAAAGAGGGATCTTCCAGCGCCAATTTGTGGAGGGAAACTCCCAATTTATCGACATCTCCCTTTGTCTTTGGCTCAATGGCAATAGAGATCACCGGTTCAGGAAACGTCATCGACTCAAGAATGATGGGCTGTTTTTCACTGCAGATCGTATCTCCGGTGGTGGTATATTTAAGACCGACTACAGCAAAGATGTCTCCCGCAGCCACCTCTTGGATCTCCTCCCGTTTATTTGCATGCATCTTGAGCAGACGGCCAATCCGTTCTCGTTTTCCTTTGGTGGGATTAAAAACGGAATCCCCTGACTTTAATGAGCCCGAATAAATCCGGAAGAAAGTCAACTGTCCTGTATAAGGATCGTTCATAATTTTAAAGGCTAAGGCTGAAAGAGGATGTCCGTTATTGGCGGAGAAGGCGAGCTTCTTGCCTTCGGAATCGATTCCTTTAACCGGGGGGATATCGAGAGGGGATGGGAGGTAGCTAATGATAGCATCGAGCAGGGGTTGAACCCCTTTATTTCGGAAGGCCGAACCACAGAGTACCGGAGTTCCTTTCAATTGTAGGGTGGTCTCCCTCAGTGCTCCTCTGATCTCCTCCTCGGTAAACTCCTGGCCATCAATAAACTTCTCCATAAGATAGTCATTTCTCTCTGCCAGTTTTTCGATGAGATATTCCCTCGAAACGGAAGCTTCCTCTTGGAAGCCGTCCGGAATATCTACCGTGCGGTATTCCGTTCCAAAGCCATGGGGATCATAGATAATGGCTTTCATTGTGATGAGGTCAATCACCCCTTGAAAATCATCTTCCTTGCCGAGAGGGAGTTGAATGGGCAAAGGGATTGTCTTGAGCCGATTCTCCATCATCTTTAGACATTCCTGGAAGTTTGCACCCGTTCTATCCATTTTATTGATGAAGGCGATCCTTGGGATCTGATATTTATCCGCCTGTCTCCATACGGTTTCGGATTGGGGCTCCACGCCTCCCACGGCACAGAAGACAGCCACGGCTCCATCCAGGACGCGAAGGGATCGCTCCACTTCAATCGTAAAGTCCACATGGCCAGGGGTATCGATGATATTGATACGATGATCTTTCCAGAAACAAGTGGTAGCGGCAGAGGTGATCGTGATTCCTCGCTCTTTTTCCTGCTCCATCCAGTCCATGGTTGCAGAACCTTGATCCACTTCCCCAATCTTATACGTAACGCCAGTATAATAGAGAATCCTCTCCGTCGTCGTCGTCTTCCCTGCATCTATGTGGGCCATGATGCCAATGTTTCTCGTATGTTCCTTTAAAGCCATATCGGACACTATACGTCCCTCGTTTCCTTACCATCGATAATGGGCAAAGGCTTTATTGGCCTCGGCCATTTTATGGGTATCTTCCTTCTTTTTAATGGAAGACCCCCGGTTATTGGCTGCATCGATTAATTCTGCTGAAAGCTTTTCCTCCATCGTTTTTTCCGAACGCTGTTTTGAGAAGCCGATGATCCATCGAATGGCCAGAGCCACTTTTCTTTCTGGTCTCACTTCCACCGGAACTTGGTAAGTCGCTCCTCCTACTCTCCTGGGTCTTACCTCAAGAACGGGTTTCACATTGGTCATCGCTTGATTAAAAACTTTGACCGGATCTGAATGGGTCTTATCGTTGATAAGATCGAGGGCGCGATAGAAAATCCCCTCGGCTACGCTCTTCTTTCCCCGACGCATGACCCCGTTTATAAATTTGGCCGTCAACGCATCGTGATATTTTGGGTCGGGTAATATTTCTCTCTTTTTTATTTCTCTTCTTCTGGGCATAAAGACTCCTTCTTCCTTATTGATTGATGAATGTTTTTGGAAGAGAAGTTAAAAATTATTTGGGTTTTTTGGCTCCGTATTTGGAGCGGCTCTGTTTCCGGTCTTGAACGCCTACGGAGTCCAAAGTGCCTCGGATGATATGGTACCGAACTCCTGGAAGGTCTTTCACCCTTCCCCCTCGAATAAGAACAACGGAGTGCTCCTGGAGGTTATGGCCAATTCCCGGAATGTAAGTGGTCACTTCAATCCCATTGGTTAATCTCACCCGAGCGACTTTTCGAAGAGCGGAATTGGGTTTCTTGGGAGTGGTTGTATAAACTCGAATACAAACCCCCCTTTTTTGAGGGGATCCCGTAAGAGCAGGGGCAGAAGTCTTACTCTTGATGCCCTTTCTTCCTTCTCGAACCATTTGATTTATTGTAGGCATTAATTACCTCATTAAAAAGAAAGCTAATTATTTCACAAAGTTAAAAAGTAAAAAAAAGACGATTAATTTTAGGCGAAAAACTTATAAAATTTATCAGATTTTATTTTATTTGTCAATACTTATTATTATTTTTTTTAAATGTGTTGAAGAAAGGATTATTTAGAGTCTGTCCATAAACAATGTTTCCCGTCATGCCGGACCTGCCTATGCCGAAGCGGCTTCGCGCAGGCAGGCTTGATCAAGCATCCAGAAGGTCTTGAAAGTACTGGATTCCGGCTGGAATTTACCCCGTACTTGATACAGGGCCGGAATGACGATTGTGATTAAGTGGGCATTTATAAACAGACACTATTTAAAGAGGAGCTTCGGAATGGGTTTCTATATCATTTCTCATTACCCTTTGATTTTACTCAATTCTTTCTCATCGATGTGGAAACTATGCTGGTCCGTCGGAAAAGTCCCCTTCAAGACTTCCTCTCTGTATGACTCAAAGGCCTTGACCATCAGTTCACTCAGATTTACATATCGCTTGGCAAACTTGGGAGTGAATCGATCAAAGAGCCCTAATAGATCGTGGACGACCAATACTTGCCCATCGCAGTGAATCCCCGCCCCGATTCCAATCGTAGGAATTTTTAAACGCTCTGTAATCTTCTCCGCGATAGGGGCTGGGATGGCTTCGAGGAGGACCGAGAACGCCCCTGCGTCTTCGAGCGATAATGCGTCGTCAATGATCTTCTGAGCCGCTTGGGCATCTTTGCCTTGCACCTTAAACCCCCCCAGCATGGAAATGGTTTGAGGCGTCAGCCCAATATGACCCATCACCGGAATGCCGCCTTTGACAATGGCTTTAACAATATCCTTCACATCGGCGCCTCCCTCCAGTTTGACTGCATCGGCGCCCCCCTCTTTCATAAACCGGCCTGCATTGAAAATGGCGTCCCTCTCCGAGGTGTTATAGGACATGAACGGCATATCCCCGATGATCAGGGGATATCTTGCCCCACGGGTCACGGCTTTGGTGTGGTGAATCATTTCCTCCATCGTGACGGGGAGGGTATTCTCATAACCCAGCACCGTCATCCCCACGGAGTCCCCGACTAAAATAATATCGATCCCAGCCCGGTCTTCAAGCAAAGCCATGGGATAGTCATAAGCCGTAAGCATGGTGATCTTCTTTCCCTCCCTCTTCATAGTCTGAATATCCACGGGTGTCATCTTTTTACGGTCCATCTTATCCTCCTTCAATAATTTCAATGACTTAAATCCGAAATTCGAAGCGCGAAATCCTAAATCCCGTAAGAGCGTGAGGCACGAGTTGTAAGTGGGTTTACTCCTTACCCCTAACGCCTTACCCCTCACAATACAGGATTTCTATCCCGAACCAAGAGGACCACGGGTTCTACCCGTGGGTGAATTGGTCCTCTGGTACGGGATGTTCGCCCCTTTTGGGGCGTTTCTTAGGAACCACGGGCTTTGCCCGTGGGGCTCCATATTCGAATTTAAAAGCTCTTCTCGATGGCCTTCACCAAATCGGTCACTGCTTGATTGAAAGGGACGGAAATTCCCAATTGCTGAGCCTCTCTCACCACGGCTCCGTTGATGGCGTCGATTTCTGTTTGGCGTCTATAGTCAAAATCCTGCCCCATCGAAGATCGGTTCTCTCCGGTTGCTTGAATTGCTTTTCGAACTTTTTCTACCGGATTTTCTTCAATCCGGACTCCCTTTTTTTTAGCGACCCCTACCGCCTCAAACACCAATTTTTCCATTAATCTCATGGTTTCAGGGTAATCCAGGAGTTGACCATTTTTAAATCCCGTCAAAGCGGTCAAGGCGTTGATCCCCACATTGACCAGGAGTTTATTCCACACATGGGCCTGGATATTCGAGGAGACCTCGGTCTCGATCCCCGCATCAGAAAACATCTGAGCCATCCGAATGGCCCGATCGGTGATGCGATGGTCCAGCTCTCCAATAAACGTTTTTCCCCATCCTGCATGGCGAATATGACCTGGTCCCAAGAGGGTCGCTCCGTGGCCTGTAACTCCCAACATCACCTTTTTGGGATCGATCTTTTTACAAATCCTCTCTTCATTCCCGAGGCCATTCTGGAGAGAAAGAAAGAGGGTATCCTCCTTTTCAAGAACCAAGGCGTCTGAAACCGCTTTTTCCATGTGATAGGTTTTAACGAAGAAAATCACCAGATCTGCTTTTCCAATGGAGGTTACGTCTGAAGTGGCGTTCACCCCGATGAGTTGAAGTTTTCCCCTCACTTCAACGGTAAGTCCGAAGGAGCCAATCGCATGAATATGCTCTTTCTGAATGTCGACCAACCAGGCCTCCTCTCCAGAGCGAGCCAAGAGTCCCCCGAAAAGGCTTCCCATCGCTCCAGCACCCATCATCACTATTTTCATCGTTTCCCCTCAATTCGTGATAGATGAAAATTAACCGAGGTCGTTTAAAAAATCAAGAATTGAAATTCCACACCTCGCATGAAATAGGTCAAAACATTTGAATGAGAAGGAGGAGGGTAAGGACAATCATCACGATCGAGGTCACCCATGCGATGATATTGAAGAGGGGGCCATTCGTATGGTTCATCATCAACTTTTTATCGTTGATGAGCAATAGCATGAAGATGAGGATAAAGGGGAGAACCATTCCATTGAGGACTTGCGAGAAGTACATGATTGAGATCAGAGGGAAATTAGGGTAAAGGATGATTCCTGCTCCTAAAAAGATGATTAAGGAATAGAACCCATAGAATTGAGGGGCCTCCACAAACTTTTTATCAATCCCCGCCTCCCAACCCAACCCTTCACAGATGAGGTAGGTGGTCGATAAAGGAAGGATCGAAGCAGCGAAGAGAGAGGCATTGACCAATCCGAAGGCGAAGAGATAGGCGCAGTATTTACCCGCCAATGGAGCGAGGGAAAGAGCGGCATCCTTGGCTGTTTCGATCCGGATTCCGTTTTTAAAGAGCGTTTCTGCGCACACGAGGATGATGAAGAAGGCAACAATGTGGACGACGACCGCTCCCATGACCACATCAAATCGAGCGAATTTATAATCCTCAATTTTGATCCCTTTCTCCACGATCGAAGCCTGGAGATAAAATTGCATCCAGGGGGCAATCGTCGTTCCCACCAAGCCAATAAGCATGGTCACTTCTGAGGGCTGAAGACTCAGTGTGGGATGCGAAAATTGTTCAATGACATTCCCCCAATCGGGTTTCACGATGATGCCTGTGATAATATAAGAGATATAAAACACACAGGCGATTAGAAACGCCTTCTCCACGGACTTATAAGTTCCCTTGACGACCACCCACCAGACCAGAAAGGCACTCGCAGGAACGGAGATAAATTTATTGACTCCGAAAACTTCCATGCCTGCTGCCACCCCTGCAAATTCGGATAGGACATTGCCCATATTGGTTAAAAACACACCGATCATCAGATAGAAGGTAATCTTGGCGCCGAATTTTTCACGAATTAAATCGGAGAGTCCCTTTCCGGTCACCACCCCCATGCGAGCGCACATCTCCTGGATCACGATCAGGGCGATCATAATCGGAATCAGGGACCAGATCAGTTTTAGTCCAAATTCTGCTCCCGCTAAAGAATAGGTGGTGATCCCACCCGCATCATTATCCACATTCGAGGTGATGATGCCGGGCCCCATGAGAATGAAGAAGAGCCCGACGGTTCTCCATAGGGAGCGTTTTGAACCCGAAACCCATTTTTTATAATCAGCCATGATCAGCCCGTCAAACCTTATAAGAAATTCCAATCAACCAAATTCCCTGCCTACCGGCAGGCAGGCAAGCTCCAAATAAATTCCAATATCCAATGACCCAATGACCCAAAGATGTTTGGTTTTTTGGAGAATGGGTATTAATTATTATTTGGTTATTGGAGCTTGGTGATTGATGCTTGCTCTGTGATAAAAATATTACCCTGCTTCAGGGGCCAATACATCCAGGACACTCCGGAAACCGATCACTCCTTTCAGATGACCTCCTTCATCCACGACGGGGAGGGCCCTGAATCCATATTTCGCAAAGGCCTCCACGACCTCATTCTGGTCTTCATCCAGTTTCACACTCACCACTCTTACGGGTTCGATTTCGGAGAGGGGTTGATGGGAGTGGGCTGTCAGGAGGTCACGAATGCTTACTGCCCCTTGGAGGATCTGTTCTTCGTCCACGACAAAAATGTAGTCCATGATATCCAGATTTTGAGCTTCCGCCTTCAACCGTACAATGGCTGTCTCTACCGTCACTCCAGGGGTCAGGCTGAGATAGGCAGTGGTCATCAAAGCCCCCGCTGTCTTATCGGCATGGACGAGGAGTTCTCTCAAGTCTTCGGCTTTCTCCTGTTCCATCCCTTCGAGGATTTCCTCCGCCCTCTCTTCAGGGAGATCGGCGAGAAGATCGGCCGCATCACTGGGGGACATCTCCTCGACGATATCAGAGGCCTTCTCAACGGAGATCGTTTCGATCAAGGCCTTCTGAATCTTTGGATCGATCTCCTCCAGGGCTTCCGCCGCGGTCTCAGCATCCAGGGCATGGAAGATGGCGGACCGTTCACGACCACTGAGGTCCTCGATGATATCCGCCAAATCCGCAGGGTGAAGATGGGAAAGTTTTTTCTGAGAGACACTCAGTTGGAGGAGATCCGACCCCGAAAGGAGTTGGACATATTTCCAGGAGATAAACTGATTGGGAAGGACATAGGAGAAGAGCCAGCGAAGAGCTTGATCCACCACTTTTTCCCACCCCACCCTCCTCATCAGGCCTCTAAATCCTACGTCGACATGAACTAACCTGAGACGGGAATCCACTCGAAGGAAGTGGAGGTCATTGACCCTAACCACCTTTGCCCCGAAGGTATCGACAATTTGTTTGTCCATCACGGCTTCCTTAAGAAGGATGATATCTTTCTCCGGAAGAGATGTCTTCAGGTCCAAAAGTCCTTCTTCAGAAAGGGTGAGCTGAGGTTCAACTTGAATCAGCTTCTCCCAGGGGAGGTACATTGCTTTTCCCCTTGTTCGAATCATCATCCCAATCATCATGGGATAGGGTTCTGCCCTCTCGGCCACTAAATCCGTTATCTTGCCGACCCTCTGTCCCGAAGCGTTATAAACTTTCCGGTTAAAAAATTCACTAAGGAAGTAGAATTCTTTAAGGTTCTGATCCATGGAATATTCCATCTGAATTCGAAAAATCCCCTTTGTTTAAGGGGGACCGAGAGAAACTATCCCTTTATAACGACTTCAAAGAAAGGTGTCAAATCGAGAGGATTTTTAGGTCCCCCTCCGTCATCTCTTGCAGAGTTGTTTTGATTAACTGCAACAGATTCCCCTCAAGATCTTTTTGGGAGTGGATCGGCAGGAGGAGACATTTGAGTTGGGTCAACCCTCTGTTCTCCAGGAGGCGTTGAATGAGGTTCGCTACTTCGGAAGAACCGATTTCTCTTAGATGAGTCAATACCCCTCGGATCTCATTCTGATGATGCCGCTCGATGATATCGTGTTCTCTGAATTGGGTCTCAGATTGCAGTTTATCCAGAGAGGCCGGATCCCCATAGAAAAGGAAAAAAGTGAGGCTCCGAGGACCCGTGAGGTGACGCCTCTCGTCGCTGACTCCCTCTGGGGTGGGTTCGTAATCCAATTCCATTAACAACCTCAGATTTTTTATCAGGGCAACCTGATTCTCTTTAGAGTGGAACCATTGAAAAAGTTGGCTTGGATGTTCCGCTTTGCGAGAACATTCCTTCGACTTTTTCAGTGCTTCTATCTGCATCAATGTATATTCAAATTTGGAGTAGCAATTTTTAGAAATGAATCCGAATTCCATGACCTCTTTGTCACGGAGAGTGTCCCGGTGGTGGTACTGCCGATATTTTCCCTGAAGGAGTTGCTCGATGACCTTAATCTCTGTGAGTCGGTTGCGAATCTCCTTATACAATTCTCGGATATCGACGAGGATTTCTCTAGGGACATTTCTTTCAGGGGTGACCATCCGACACATCCCCTGGAAATCATCCATTGTTTTCTTCAAGGAGTGATAGTTATTTTGAATGGTCTTTTCTAAACTTTTAACATACCTTTGAACGCGTTCTTGCTCCATGGTTACCCCCAAACCCATTCTACTCCAATTCGCCATTTTCTCCAATATGAAATTGACTGGAGAGGTCATTGATCATTGCCCTGACGGGTTCCAAAAATTGAACGGAGGGTTTGGAGCATTTCAATGGCCCAATTCGGGGTTCGAAGTTTAGTGTATCAACGCGAAGAATTTCGAGAGGAGGACACGGGTTATTTATTTTAAAACAGGGGGGAGCAGAGATGCTTTCGAATCGGGGCATCGGCTGGCGGCATCGCCAGATTTTCCAGTTCCTTGAGGTTCACCCATCGGAGATCATGACACCCGATCGGTTTGAGAATGCCTTCTTTGAGGCGACAACGATAGACCAACAGAAGGACTGGATATTCTGGATAGGAATAGAAGACCCCATCGAAAATCTCTCCGACCTCTGCCTCAATATCCAACTCCTCCTTCAACTCTCTCCGCAAGGCCTCTCTCGGTTCTTCCCCCTCCTGCACCTTCCCACCCGGGAATTCCCAGAGGAGCCCCTGAGGAGAATCCTCCTTTCTTTGGGTGACGAGGATTTTTCCGTTCTCGATGATCAACGCCGCACTGACGATCACGGTTTTCATCTTACCCCTCGATGCGATTCCGGCCGCCTTTTTTCGCCCGATAAAGGGCATTGTCTGACTCACGGATCAAATCGGTTAGAGTGGAAATGGAAGGAGAGCAGGTGGCCACACCGACACTCACGGTTAAGTCTTTGTTAGGTTGGGCCCCTTCATTGGGAAAACGAGCCTCAGCCACATTTCTTCTCACCCTCTCTGCAATTTCTAACGCCTTCTCCCTTCCTGTGTTGATCAAGATGGCAGAGAATTCTTCCCCTCCATATCGGGCGACGATATCGTTCCGCCGGACACCCCGCTGAATGAGAATGGAAATGGCCTTCAACACCTGGTCTCCCGCTAAATGACCATTGGTATCGTTATAATGTTTAAAATAGTCGATATCGATCATGAGAAGGGAGAGGGGGGAGGAGTAGCGTTTCTGCCGCTCCAACTCAAGGGTCAGTTGTTCGATAAAAAAACGGTGATTATAGACTCCGGTCAGATCGTCAATATAAGAGAGACGTACGGCTTCCTCTTTCATCCTCTCGATCTCTTTTAAGGTTTCCTTATAGAGGCCTCGGACGACCTGAAGTTCCCGGGCATAGAGATCTCTTTCCTGAGACTTTTCGATGTGCTCCTTCTTCGTCCTTTGGAACTCCTCTTCGATCTCAATCCTCCCTCTCAAATCTCTCAGGGTAATGAAAAAAGCATTCTCCTTGAGGGCTCCGAAAAACTCGACGGGGATCCGTTCACCAAGACGACTGATCATCTTTGTCCTGAATCGGACCTCCTTTCCCTGACGCATTTCCTCGAATCCCTCTTGGACCCCGTGGAGGTCTTCGGGGGGAATGACATCCGTAAAGACTCTTTGCTCAACTTCTTCTGGCGAATATCCTAAAATTTCCATCCCTTTTGGGTTGACCTTCAGAAAATCTCCCTTTGGATCAAGGATGAAGAAAGCGTCTTGAATGACTTCCAGGATGGATCTCTGGAAACGGATTTCTTTCCCCAAGGTCTCCACACTCGTTCGGATCTCTTTAGAGGAAAGGGATTTCATTTCCTATCCTTATAGAAAGGATGTTAACGCCATCCGCTATGCCCTCTGCACTCCTTCGGTAGGGAGACGCGAGGCGATCACACCATTCCCTGAACCTCTCTTTCGATTTTCTTCAATACCTTTGGATCATAAGGAATGATGGTTTTCAATAAAGGGTCCAAGGGGTTTTCTGGATTGAAGTTCTGAAGGATCAATCTTTGACCCACTCTCAATTGACTTCCTAAGCCTTTGATATCTTCCTCTCGATGGAGTGCCGGGACAACGGTCATTCGAAATTCATGTCCCACCTCCCCCCTCTTCAGAATGTCGATTGACTCTAAAATAGAGTTGAGGTTGATGGGAAACCCGGCAGAGCGTGAATAATGAAATGGGTCTAAGGGGGCTTTTACATCCATCGAGATGAAATCAATCTCTTTTGCCTCAATCAACATTTTTAACATTCGAGGGTTTGAGCCATTGGTGTCCAATTTGACCAAAAATCGGTTTTGTTTTATTTTTCGAATCAGGGAAGGGAGGTCAGGATACAGAGTGGGTTCTCCACCTGTGAGACAAACCCCGTCGACCCAATTCCTTAAAGATCGGAGGCGGGCGAGAATGTCTTCCAATGGAAGGGTAGAAAAACGTTCAGGGTGGAGAAGGAGAAGATGGTTGTGGCAATAAGGACAACGAAAATTGCAATAGGGAAGGAAAAGCACGGAACAAATCTTCCCTGTCCAATCCGAAAAGGAGGTCTCTAAAAAACCCTTGATCTCGATCATAAGGGATAGGCATGAGAGGGATTAATTTCTAAAGAAATACTGTTTGACCTCCTGGAGCGACGGGACCACCCCTCTCCAGCTGATCACCTCTCGCTCTTCCTCATCCTCAATCACAATCGAAGGAGTGGAGAGGATGCTATGGAAGGAGGCCTCGGCCAGCCCATCGATGGTGTCCAAGTCGTAATTAAAAACGGACACCCCTTCCCTCTTTAATTCCGTTCCAATCTCTCTGACCGCAGGGCATTTCGGACAATGCGCCTTCGTAAAAATTTTTATTAATCCCATTCCCTCCTCCATTATGAATCCGTACAAAATGAAAAATGATCATTGAGAATTGACCATTGCTAATGGATTAAGCCTCCAGTGCCATCCCTTCTTCCTTTTCTTTTAAGAAGGTCTGGTTCCGATACCGATTCCGGAGTTCTCCAATCTTCCCCTTATTCCAACTGGAGATTTTTGTGAAATAGCCAGTGATCCGTGTAATACCATCCACATCCTCAGATCCACAGTAAGCGCAAGATGACTGAAGACCCCGGTTCGTCCGGTTGCAACTGTTACAGGTGGTGAACTCCGGAGAGAAGGCGATCTGGTCGTTTTGAGTCCATTGAAAAGTTTTGATCACAAAATTGGCAAGCGATGACTTCAAAGGCCTTGCCTCCCCCAACCAGATATGAGTCAATGCGCCAGCCTCGATCAGAGGGTGGAAAAGGCCTTCTTGCCTTACTCGCTCAATAGGATTCAACACGGCGGAATTGTTCAAGTAGGTGGAGTTCGTATAATAGACCTCCCCTTTTGAGATGTCCCCTTTGACAATATGCCCTGATTTGGGAGAATGAAATTTGAGGTCTAATTTAGCAAATCGGTAGGCGGTGGATTCTGCGGGTGTCTGTTCCAGAATAAAACGCATCCCAAAGCGCTGGCTGAATTTGTCCACGAGTAATTTCATATGGGCAATCACCTTGAGACCGAATTTAAAGGCCTGTTTGGATTGATGCATCTCCTGCCCGGCATGAATTTGAACCAGTTCGTTGAGCCCCACCATGCCAACTAAAAAACTGGCACGGTGCATCCTCAAATAAGGAGATCCATCCCGGTTCATGGCCAGCAACGCCAGCGGTCCCTTTTCCCCTAAGGAGAGAAGTTTTTCAATAAAGAGTTTCTTTTCCAGATGGGCCTTCACCGCCATTTCGACAAACTCGGCAATTTTAGAAAAGAGTTTAGAGTCCTCCCCTTTCGCCAGGTAAGCGATTCTTGGAAGATTGAGCGTCACGTTCTGGAGGGCACAGTACCGCATCTTCCAGGGTTGTTTGGCATCTTCGAGGTCTGTTTGATCCAATTTAAAACTGAGACGGCAACATTCAGAGATTTTGGCTGTCTCCCCACGATCGAAGACGAAGTAGGTATTTCCCTTCTCGGAAGCGACATCACAGATGTGGTCAAGAAAATCCATATGGCCAGGGGTTTTAAAGAATTTTTCTGTAATATGAACCAATGGTTTCGGGAAGAAGAAGGGTCTTCCGGATCCATCCCCTTCTTGGTAAACATCAAAGAGCGCCTTGGCAAAACGTTGGGATTCTCCTAAATAATCCCGGTAGGTCTTTCCTGTAAACTCCCCACCTGGTCCGATGGCAGGGACATTTTCAAAGTGTTTGGGGATCTCCCAATAGAGATTGAGGTCGGTGAAAATGGCCTGTCCGCCTCTGGCGACAGCTTGCTGGGAGAATTCAAAGATCATCATCTGAGCCAGTTGTTCCAGCTCTTGATCTGACATCCCTACCAGATAGGGTGCGAAAAAGAGATTGATGGAATCCCAACCGATCGCTCCAGCAAAATGACTCTGAAGGGCAGCAGCAAATTTTACCATGTGGGCGAGCAACACTTCAGGATGTTTGGCAGGCTTGGCCATGGCAATCGAGTTGGGAAGGCTGAGGCCAAAACGTTTGATGTATTCGAGGGATTGGCCGCTGCAGTAAGGCCGATCGATAAAACCCAGATCGTGGAGATGAAGATCACCACGCATATGCGCATCGGCAATTTCCTGAGAGAAGACAGAAAGCAGGGCATATTCTTTCTTGATCCTCTCGGCCAAGGTGAGATTGGTCGCTTCAGGTCCATGAGGAACATTGGCATTTTCTTTGTTGGGATGGAGGATGAGCTGATCGACATCATAAAGAGGCATTCCCAAGCGGGTGTGCATCTTACGGGCCTGTTCGAGTCCCCTTTCGACCAGTTTGGTGTCCACGAGTTCGCGGATAAGAGGGGCGGTGATCATTTTGATTTTAGACGTGGCAATTAAATCCTCCACCTCCCGAGCGATCTCTTTCGCTGTATCGAAATCGACATAGGTCTCACGCATGAGGGCATCGACAATCCTCTGGCGATCCCAACCCTGCATCGCTTCATCCGAGGTGCGGACGAAGAGAGCCATATCGGTGGTTTCCATTTCTTCTTTAAATTCTTGACGATCCCCTTTTATCTCAATGACGGTTGCCATTTTATCTCACCTTATTTTGTTAAAGACGGATTAAAGAAATACTTGGAAGGGCTATATTTAGTATGACCTAAGATGTGTACAACAACATGTTGTTATTTGTCAAGGGGAAATTTTATTTGTGAAAAGAATCATTTTCCCCCATATTTCTCAAAATCGTTCAGGTTAACCCTAACAGGGTTAACTAATTCTTTTTTCCATTGGATGAAGAGTTTTTCTGGAAAGGCCTCAGGGGTGTTTCGAGTAGGCGTTTAATGACCCCCCAGGAAGGTTCTTCGATACTTCTTAGAGGAATGGCCTCAATCTTTGGATCGCTTAGATTTCCTTTCACTTCATAAAAATAAGAGATGAAAGCCTTATCCTTGCCCGTAAGAATATAACCCAAAATGGGAACACTACTTAGTACCGTATCGACCGTGACCAAGGGGTGAATGCCTATCCTTGCATCGATCAAGTTGTTCCCCAGGTCGACTTTTCCAAAGAGGGTAATCCTCATCGCATCGCTGTGCACCAAGAAATCGTTGGTGGAAGCAATGCCCTCCTTCACCTGAATCGTCGCCATCATATTGTGGTAAGGGAGTCCTTTAGTTTTTAAATCTGGGAGCCTTCCTTTGAACAGCTGTGAAACATTCAGGATCGAGAAGATTCTTGACAAGGTTTTCCACCTCTCGATCATTCCTTTCTCTACTTCAAACCGTAAACTTCCATTGAGGGACTCCTTTACCTTTTGAAAATCCTCTCCCTCTCCGCGCAACTCTACCCGGTCGATATGGACTCTTCCCGTCAATTCCACCTTTTCTTCTTCCCCTTTTTGAAAAAGAGTTCGAAGAAAAGACTTGGCTTCCATATTGGAGATGCGGGGTTTGATCTCAAATCTTATCCCCTTTCCTGTAGGTTTTATCCATCCCTCCCCCCAGAAGTCCCCCCCATCTGATTTGAATTGAAAGGGACGGATAAATAATGTTCCATCGACGGTCTTCATCTCTGCTTTCAGATTTTGATAACTAAGGATGCGATATTTTCCCTTAGCAATCTCCACTTTGCCATCGATTGACCAATCCAAAAGCCAATCCCTTAATTTTTTAAAAGAGGTTGGGGAGGCCCCTTCTTTCTTTGGAAAGAGCGGATCGAGGTCTAATTGTGGAGAGGAGATTGCGAGAGAGAGTCGTCGGATGGATTCTGGAGCCTTTTGGGGGGAGATAGGAGACGGAGAAGGAGAAGGCCGAGAGAGGGTACCCGAAACGGCCAGAGGAGATGCTCCTACCATTCCCTTCAATTCCTCCCATCGAATCTGCTCAGGGGTGATAAAAAAGGAGCCCTCCATTTGGGAGAGAGGAACAGGAACCTCTCGATGTATAAGGTTCATCCCCTTCAGTCGGATTTCTCCTTCCTTTAAGGCGCTGGCCCACTTTTCAATCTGCCCCAGCCATTTCAGACGAACCTCTGCGCCCCCGGTGATTTCTTCAATCCCTTCCAGTTGCGATCGGACCTGGTCTGGAAAGAGGGGCGACTTTACAAACGAGAAAAGTTGTTTTAGATCGATCGACCCCTGAGTGGTCAGGCTCACATTTCCCTCTTTAATAAATCCGTCCAATGTCAGTAAAGAACGACCCGATTGAATCTTCGTCTTTGAAAAACCCATCCCCAGGTTGGAAAACGAGATCCCCCCCTCCTTCAAAACGAGAGGGAGAGGGTTCCCCTTTTGCAAGAGGGAGGCCTCCTTCGGTAAAAACTCCCCTTCATAAGAGAAATGGGAAGTCCCCGGAATGGTTTTTCCTTTGAATGAGATTTGGGTTGCTCCGGAATGGGCTTCGAAGACATTTGTTTTGGATCGAACTTTCTCAGGGAAGAGAGGAGTTTGAAAAAGGATAAAAAGATTTTTGAGGTCCAATCTTCCCCTGGCCTGGATCTCGAGAGGACGATCCGTCTCTCCATGTTTCCAAGAACCATTCATCAGAAGAGAGGAATGACCAAACTCCACTTTGGCCTCTGACCATAGGAGATCTCTGTTTGACAGGTGTACTCTTCCTTCTCCTATCTGAATGGGATAGGGGATGTGTTGATGTTGAAGGCGGACCTTGGAAAGGAGATAAGTCCCCTGGTGTTGAAATTGAAGGGGAGGTTTTAAAATTCCTTTGGCAAAGAGGGAATATTTTGCTTTTCCTGAAAGGATGGCAATGGGCGAAAGGGCACGGTTGAATTCGTTTGGGAACACTTCGGTCTTGATGAGGGGGGGAAGATCTGCCAATTCGAATTGGCCTTGACACTCGAATTGAAGCGTAGGAACTTGCAGAAGCTCATAGAAAGTACCGTTGACTTTCTCCAGGGTGGAATGAAGGATTCTCCCCTCAGTGTTTTTTAAATAAAGATGACCTTTCTGAAAAAGAAGTTGGCCTCTGAGATCTTCGAATGCAGGGAAGTTCCAGGGAAGTTTCAGAGAAGCCCCGTGAAGCTTCCCTTCAATGGAAAGGACATGGGCGTTTTCAAGTCGATCGCAATGATCAATCTCGGTCATCTTTCCTGCCAGCCGGACAGAGATGATTTGGAAGGACCCCTTTCCTTCTGCTCGAGAAAGGGATTCAGATACATCGGGAGCGATGATCCGAAAGGGAATGAATTTCTTCCCTTCTGCCATATCAAAGGGGCTGCTGTGGGCTTCCGCCTCCATTCCCATTTCTTTCGACCCGATGTCGTAAATCCTTCCACTTGCCTTCACCCATAACTCAGGCAATTCGATTGAGAATCGGGGGATATTCAAATCTTTTAAATCATAGGTGGCCTCCATGTTGATATGCACCCAATTCGGTTTTAGAACGAAAGAAAAAACTTGAGGGTAATCAAAAAGAAGTTCATTCAATTTGATGTTCGCAGAGGTCTTAAAGGTTCCTCGAAGGTCCCCATGGTAATGGGCATTGAGGTCGAGAGTCCCCGAGAGCGTTTTCATGGGAAACAAGGTTTTGAGATAAGGCCAGAAGTGAGACGTTTCGAACCCTTCGATCTTTACTCCCGCTTCCACGCTTCCTTTTGAGAAATCGAGATCCTCAGGAATATTCTGAATCCTTCCATCGATGGAAAACTGGCCTTCCTTTTTAGCATGTTTGATCTTCCCATCGATACGAAATGGAAAGGCTTCCTGATAGGCGACTTTGGAAAGTTCAAGATTGAAGGACCGTATCTCTGTTCTCAAGGGGGATTCCCCCAGCGCCTCATCGGAGAAGAAAATCTCTCCATCCCGGAGGGCGAAGGAGCCTCCAAAAAGGGAGGTGAGCGCCCCTAAGATCTTTTTATGCGTTTCCTTCAATTTTTCACCGGTCAAAGGACCGTCGAATAAGATATTGAATTGGCCGTTTTTATCTCTGATGAGACGAAGCGTCGGCCGATCGATGATAATTCGTCTCCATTTGATTTCCCTTTTAAGAAGGGGAAAAAGCTTGACCCTTAAGATCAGCCCTTTGGACTGAAGGACATCGAACGTCAGAGAACGGTCCCTGACCCGGAAATCTTCAAAGATGATTCCCACTCCCCCCCACCAATTTATTTTTGCCCTCCCAATGGTCACTTCCCTGTCAAGGGCTGCCGTCATGGACGTCTGAAGAATATTCCGATAAAGGTTAGGGTCAAGGAGATAGTAGATCGACAAAAGAAGGAAGGCTCCGACGGTAGCGATCGGAATTGCTATCCAGAGAATGGACCATTTCTTGCGATGACTCATTAACTTTTTTTAAACCTCAGATTCTAAACTTCGCTTTAAGCAACTGTAAGGTTTATTTCTTATCTCCGAACTTCGAACTCTTGATGGCATGGCCCAGGGTGAGAACATCCACCTTTTGAGCTCCACCTCTCAACAGCGTCTTGGAACATTCGTTGACCGTTGCCCCCGTCGTGTAGACATCATCGACTAAAAGGACGGATTTCCCTTCCAGTTCTTCCCTTTCGATCACCTGGAAAGCCCCCCTGACTCCCCTTTCCCTCTCCGGGCCGCTGAGAGTCACTTGAGGAAGAGTGGGTTTTTTCTTTTGAAGGAGCGTTTTTCGGCAAGGAATTCCACTCCTGTGGCTTAACTCCTTCGCCAGATGGAGGGTTTGATTGAACCCTCTTTCCCTTAGTCGCTGGGGGTGAAGCGGGACGGGAATCAGAAGGTCGAAAGAGCGGGGTTCCCAATAGCGTTTTAGGCCTTCTGCCATCCATTCGGCAAAGAAGGGAGTGAGGTTCGTCTTCCCCTTATATTTCCAGCGATGGATCGCCTCCTGAAGAGGTCCTTCGTAGGCTCCCAATGCCCTCGCCATTGTAAAATATTTTTTGTGGGTCACACAAGCACCGCATGGATGGTTCGAGGTCTCTTGAGAGAGAAAGGGGGAACCACAAATGGAACAGAACGGAGGTTCGATCCAGTGAATCCCTGAAAGACAAAATGAACAGAATCCTTGTTGGCCCTCTTCTAAAAACCTTTCGCAACAAAAGCATTGTGGGGGGAGAAAAAACTGGAAGAGGGTTGATCGGAGTCCCATGGTTCGTTCCAGATTATGTCTGCCGCAGGCAGGGCAGAT
>PDVJ01000161.1_pt1 | contig 20146 bp, 20 predicted proteins | sample 1369811 | NCBI WGS metagenome assembly PDVJ01 (sample SAMN07795376, study PRJNA414565) | Alkali sediment metagenome, whole genome shotgun sequencing project. | reverse complement strand
CGATCGCGTCCTGCTCGATCGTCACCTTGCCGAACTCGTAGCGGCCGCCGGTATCGAGCTGCAGGTGAATGTCCGCCACGCGCTCCGGCGGGTCAACCAGCAATTCGTGCCGTGTCAGCTTTGCGTCCAGGTATCCGCGCTCGAGGGCAGTTCGCGCCAGGTCCTTCTTCAGCTTCTCGTAGGCGGTGTGGTCCAGCCGCGTCCCGGGCCGCAGCGCGTTCTGGGTCATGACCAGGTCGATTTCAGGGTCCTTGCTTCCCTGGCCAACGATCGAAACGTCCACTTCGCGCATCAGCACCGGCTCGCCCGGCTTGATGCGCAGCCTGACGATCCACGTGTCGCCGTCCCGGCTGGTGCGGCTTCGCACCTGTGCATCGTAGTAGCCGAATGGGCGCAACGCGTCCGCTGCCTCGTCCACTGCGCGGTAGGCGAGACGTCGCACCTGTGCGTCCGTAAGGTCGTCGCGCGTCACGTAGCGGGTCAGTGAAAGGTAGGCGCGCACGTTGTCCGCCATCGGGCGGTCGACCCCGTCCACCTCGATGCGAATGACGTCCGGCTTTCCGCGCAGAATCGCTGCCGTCGCCAACGAACTGGCAAGCAGGACGGCGCACGCGAGAAACGAGGCGACGAGCCGACGGGAAGTGGTGCAGCGCGTGGCTTTCATGCGCCCGGAGGGTCGACCGCGAATTCGAGGCGAGTAGCGCCGGTCAGGTTTCCGGCGGCGTCGAACCTTCTCTCGGCGGCCACCGTGCGACCGTCGTGTCCGGCGAGAAGCACGGTCGAGCAGCGCGTCCCGTAGCCCTCGTGCAGCACGAATGGCGCAGACATCGCCCGTTCCAGGCCCGGCGGCAGCAGGCCCGAACCATGCAGGACCGCGTCGGTCGCGGGCTCACGATCGGCCAGGAGTTCGAAGAGTTCACCCACGCCGGGCTGGTCGCCGGCGAGCGCTTCTTCGAATCGTTCGCGAGCGCGCACGAGCCTGGGCCACGGCGTGTCCAGGGCGTGATTGCTGAGTCCGTACGTTCCCGGCGCGAGTCGCCGCGGGCTGGCGGTGTCCCGGTTCGAAAGGTAGTGCAGCGATTCACGATCGCCGGCCAGCAGATTGAATCCGGCGAAGGCGGTCGCTGCTCCATTCAACTTCTCGAGAAAGCCGCCAGGCGCCGCTTCGCCGGCCAGGTAATCCGGGACGAGGCCCCCGCGCGTGGGCGCGTCGGCCACCGGCGGCGCTTCGGCCCCGCGGAAATTCGTGACCGCCGCGAACCGACCGTTCCGCGTCATGCCCAACCAGGTACCGCCCGCACGCAGGTCACGGCCGGCGAGAATGCGGTCGTTCCCGGTCCACCAACCGAGCGGCGCCGCAGGGCGGTCGTGAAATTCGTCGCGGTTCGCCGCCACGACCAGCCGGTAGCGCGAGTGCTTCATCCAGGCGAAAACGAGCAGGCACATGGCGGCTATTGTAAGTGCGGCTCCGGCACCGGCATGCCGCGCGGCCGCGGCGTCAGGGTTGCGACACCTCGGTGCCGCGGTTCCGGCCGAACAGAAGCCGGCCTGCTTTCTTCGTCGCCCAGTAGAGGAGCCCGACGATCGCCGCCAGGCAGATGAGCGGGACCACCAGCGCGAGGACGGCAATACCAGTCGCGCTGGCCGTTTCGACGGTCGCCACAACCGGATTGGCGAGTCCAGCGGTCATGACTCCCGACTTGGCCCGCAGCAGCGCGGTGGTGCCTTTCGTCAGCCCCGCGACTCCGCCCCCGGCGATGATTGCCAGCGGCCACATGATGCCCTGCGGGACGTCCGCCATCACCGAGGCGCTGGCCACGACTCCGGCGCCGACTGCGGCCGGTCCGGCGACGACGTCGAGCACGTGGTCGACGCCCGGGATGTAGTAGGCAAGCACTTCGACTACGGCCGCGGTGCCGAGCATCAGCAGCGCGGGCGTGCTGCCAAGCCATTGGAAGCCGTCCGTGAGCGGCAGGAAGCCGGTGCGGGCCGCGATCCCGGCCGCGAGCAGCGGCACGAAGATGCGGAAACCGGCGGCGGCGGCGAGACCGATACCCAGCGCAATGCTGAGCAGGGATTCCAGCGATACATCCATTGGGATCTCTCGGAGCGCGACCGGGGGGGCCTGTTGGCGTGATGCTGCCGCATCCGGCCCGGGCGCACAATTCAAAATGAAAGTGCGATTGCGTCCCACGCGGTCTTCGCAATCAGGCAGGACACGACCGCGATGAATGCCACTCGGACGAATCCGCTGCCGTGCCTGATTGCGAGATGACTGCCGACCTGCGCGCCGGCGACGTTGCAGACCGCCATGGCGAGGCCGAGCAGCCAGAAAATCTCGCCGGTGAAGCCGAAGAGCATGATCGCGGCAAGGTTGGCCGCCGCGTTCACGATCTTCGCCGTGGCCGATGCGTGCAGGAAGTCCAATCCGAACACCCGTACGAAGAGAAAGACGAGGAAGCTGCCTGTTCCCGGGCCGAAAAACCCGTCGTATAGCCCGATGACGCCGGCAGAGGCGGCAGCCAGCGCGCCGCGATGGGGCCCCGTTTCTGGTTCGTGGCTGCGGCCGAGGTCCTTGTGCAGAAGCGTATGCAGCAGCACGATTGCGAGCAGTACCGGGACCATCGCACGGAAGCGGGCTGGGGAAACCTCCGTCGCAATCCAGGCGCCTGCGAGAGCCGCGACGAATGCGCCGGCGGCAGCGGGCAGCACCAGTCCCCAGTCGATCCGGACGTGGCGGATGAAGCGCGCGGCCGCACTGGCCGTGCCGGCGAGACCCGCGAGCTTGCCGGTGCCGAGCAGTGTCGCGTGCGGGGCACTCGGGAAAGCCGCGAACAGCGCCGGCAACTGTATGAGCCCGCCGCCGCCGGCCATCGCGTCCACGATGCCGGCGCCGAAGGCGGCCGCAAGGACGAGGACGATTTCGAAGCCCACGGACCCGGGAGCCTGCCTTTCAGCGATTCGTATCGCCCCAGAGCCTGATGCCCGGGGTCTGCCGCAATGGAATGACCGCGACCGAGTCGTACCAGTCCTCGATGAGCCTGAAGGACACCGATTGAGGCGGCGGCAAGCCCACGGCGCCCGCAGCGATATCGGTGCGCGAGAACCAGCGGACGTCCTCGAGTTCGTCATCCGCCGTCGCCACGGCGCCGGTCGCCGCGGTCGCCGTGAAGCCGATCATCAGTGAGGACGGGAAAGGCCAGGGTTGTGACGAGTGATATCTGGCATCGAAGGCGGTGACCCCTGTTTCCTCGAGTACCTCGCGCGCAACGGCGTCCTCGAGGCTCTCGCCGGGCTCGACGAACCCCGCGATGGTCGAATAGCGGCCCCGCGGCCACGCCGCCTGCCGCCCTAGCAGCGCCCTCTCGCCGTCCGTAACGAGCACGATGATCGCCGGGTCGAGCCGCGGGAAATGCTCCTCGCCGCATGAAGTGCTGCTGCACTTCATGACGTGGCCGGCGCTTGCGCTGATCGTCGGCGCGCCGCAGGTCCCGCAGTGGCGATGGCGCCGTCGCCAGAGAACCATTGCCCGCGCGTAGGCGAGCAGCCCCGCCTCGTCCGCAGGCAGGTTGCCGCCGACGCCGCGGAGGTCCTCGAACGAGGATGCCTCGGGAAGTACGGCCGGCGGCACGTCGCCGCCGACCTCGACGGCAAAGCAGACCCGGCCTCGGAAGTGGCCCAGCAGGACGAGGTCACCGTCCGTTCCAGCGAGGCGAGACTCGTGCTGAACCTCGACGAGCGCGGCCGACCATCCATCGGCCTCCCGGCGCACCAGGCTGCGTGAACGCCAGACCGGCACGAGCAGGCTCTTCGGGTCCGTCGCGGCGGCCATGACGAAGTCCAGGTCCTTGCGCAGGTGCGCGGCGCGGTCGAGGTACGGTCCGGCGAAAACGTTTGGGGCTGCCACGGGTGCGGGTTCCAGGTTGAATCCGCAGTCTAGCAATCCTCCTGTGTCAGGTCGGGCGGCAGCGGCACACGGCAGGCTGCGCAAACCTCCGGAAGGACCTCGAGGGTGTCGCGGATCCACAATGCCCGGCAGGCCGGGCAGCTCGCGAGCACGTACTCGTCCCTTTGACAGAGGACCTGTCCAAGGTACCAGGCATGTTCGAAGCTGATAGCAGTGGCCGGACAGACGCACAGGAAAGTCTCGTAAACGTCGCAGAATCTTGCGACGTCCTCGAGCGCGGGGCCGGGCAGGCGCTGCGGCCGGTGCAGCAGCCCGCAGCAGCTGAGCATGCAGCCCAGCGTGGCCGATTGCAGCTCGTGGTCCACGGACTTGCTGAAGTACGACATCTGGCGTGGCGACTTGCCGCGTCGGCGACGGACACGCCGCCCAGGCACGCCCTGCATGTAGTGCCGATACAGCTTGCGGATCCGGTCCCCGGACAGGCCCGTGCAGTGACGAATGGTCTGTGTCCGGGCCTCGTGGGCGATCAGCCTGTAGGCCACCGCCAGGCGCAGCCGATCGCGGTCGTAACGACAATCAGTGATACGCATGGTCTTCCCCTATTTATGTTTGTTCTCGCCAGATATGGTCGCACAGGACCATATGTGTCAGTCTATAACCAAATATGGTCCATAGAGACCATATTTGACGGGAGATCGACATGCCGTCTGCCGACCCATTCGTCCATTGGCGTCCCGAAACGCTGGCCCAGGGCGGCGTCCTGACACCAGCAATCCGCCGGGACCTCGCAGATCTGAACCGCCTGTATCTCGAGCTCGCGCTGTCGCCGGAACTGTGGCTGGACCCGCGCTTTGCTTTGTGCGAGGCGGTCAGGTCGGCGCTGGCCGGAAGTGATCAGCCTACCCGGTCGCGGATGGCCGCCTGCCCTTTCGCCCTGTTCGAGATCCACCTACCCGTGGATCGCCCCACCGTTGCAGCGGCGCCGTTGCGGGTCGAGGAGGGCGTTGCGCTGGCACAGGTTGGCGAGCCCTGGAAGGCCCGTTGCCTCTCGTTCGCGCAATTTGCGCTGTTCGCAGCTCTGCGCATCGCCGATGCCGGTCCGCTCGCGATGCGCGTCGCATTGGGGCTGTCGCCGTCGGCGGAGCAGCAGTTGAACGGCATGTGCCCGACCGAGATGGCGCGTCTCGCCGCCTCCCAGGATGTAGTGCGTCCACGCTGGCCGTCCAACCCGCGCTTCTGGGCGCTCTTGCGCCACGCTGCCCGGGCCGACTCCGCGTCGCTGCTGCAGTCGGCGCACTGCTTCGGCATCTGCCTGCTTTGGCCGGATGTCAAGGCGATGCCGCCGCAGACGGCGCCTGCACGATGAGCGGCTTGTCGACAGGCTGATTCCGGACTCCCCGGGGCGGCAGGCGCTCCGTTCCTTGTCTGGGACAATCCGGCGCATTACGCTGCGCACCCGCTGTTCCTCCCCCTGTTGCCCGATGCAAGCCCTTTCGCTGCGCAAGCTCAGCAAGACTTATGGCACCGGAGTCCACGCGCTGAAGGGGATCGACCTCGACGTCGCCCAGGGCGACTTCTTCGCGCTGCTCGGTCCGAACGGCGCCGGCAAGACGACCGCAATCGGCATCGTTTCGTCGCTGGTGACCAAGACGTCGGGCACGGCCAGCGTCTTCGGTCACGACATCGATACCGATCTCGAGGCGGCGAAGGCGTGCCTCGGCGTCGTGCCCCAGGAAATCAACTTCAACCAGTTCGAGAAGGTCTCGACGATCCTGGTGAACCAGGCGGGTTTCTACGGCATCCCGCGCCGGGTCGCGAGGGAGCGCGTCGAGCGCTGGCTCGAGAAGCTGCAGCTCTGGGACAAGCGCGATGCGATATCACGCACGCTGTCCGGCGGCATGAAGCGGCGACTCATGATCGCGCGCGCGCTGATTCACGAGCCGCGGCTGCTGATCCTCGACGAGCCCACGGCGGGCGTGGACATCGAGGTGCGACGCTCGATGTGGGAGTTCCTGCGGCAGATCAACGAGGCCGGCACGACCATCATCCTGACCACGCACTACCTGGAGGAGGCGGAGACCCTCTGTCGCAACATCGCCATCATCGACGAAGGACGCATCATCGAGAACGACCGCATGGCGACGGTCCTGCGCAAGCTCCACAGCGAGGTGTTCGTGCTGAACCTCAGGAGTCCGGTCGACGCGCTGCCCGACCTGCCGGGTTACGCCGTGGCGATGGCCGAAGACGGTTCGCTCGAGGTGGAAGTGAAGAAGGACCAGAACCTGAACGACATCTTCGCGGCGCTGTCGGCGCGTGGAATCGAGATCGTCAGCATGCGCAACAAGGCGAATCGCCTCGAGGAGCTCTTCCTGCGGCTCGTCGATGGACGGGACGCGGCGACCGGCCTCGCGACGCCAGCGGTGCCGGCGTGAACGAGATGACGCAGGCAGCGGCTGCCGCGGAGGCGGCCACCGCGGGCGATCGGCGCTGGGTCGGATTCCGCACGATCGTCATTCGTGAGTTCAGCCGCATCGTCCGCATCTGGGGCCAGACACTCGTGCCGCCCGCGATCACGGCGACGCTCTACTTCCTGATTTTCGGCAGCCTGATCGGCCGCCGGATCGGGGACATGGGCGGCGTCACGTACATGCAGTACATCGCGCCGGGGCTGATCATGATGTCGGTGATCACCAGCAGCTACGGCAACGTCGTGTCGTCCTTCTTCGGCGCCAAGTTCGGGCGCCACATCGAGGAGCTGCTGGTTGCCCCGCTGCCGAACTGGCTGATCGTGCTCGGCTACGTGGCGGGCGGCGTGCTGCGCGGCCTGCTCGTCGGGCTCGTGGTCACGCTGATCTCGCTCTTCTTCACCCGCCTGCATGTCGAGCACCTGGCGGCAGTGTTCGGCGCGGTGCTGCTGACCTCGCTGGTCTTTTCGCTCGGCGGGTTCCTCAACGCGGTGTTCGCGAAGAACTTCGACCAGATATCGTTCGTGCCGACGTTCATCCTGACGCCGCTGACCTACCTCGGTGGAGTCTTCTACTCGATCACGATGCTGCCGGAGTGGGCGCAACAGCTGTCGCGCGCCAACCCGATCCTCTACATGGTGAATGCCTTTCGCTACGGCTTTCTCGGAATATCCGACGTGCCGGTTGGATTCTCGTTCGCGATCATGACGATCGCGGTCGCGGCACTCTTCGCGCTCAGCGTCTGGCTGATGGAGAAGGGAACGGGGACGAGGGAGTAGCATGTGCGGCCGCTTCGCCTTCTACTCTCCACACGAAGCCGTGACGCGGCTTTTCGGCGTCGCAGTTGCGGCCGACGTCGAGCCGCGCTGGAACATCGCGCCGACGCAGTACATCGCGGCCGTGCGGGCAGCCGATGGCGGGCGCCCCGCGCTCGCGATGCTGTACTGGGGGCTCGTTCCGTCCTGGGCGAAGGAGAGATCCATCGGCGCCCGCATGATCAACGCTCGTGGCGAGACGCTCAGGGAGAAGCCGTCGTTCCGCACGGCCTACAAGCGCCGACGCTGCCTGATACTTGCCGACGGTTACTATGAGTGGCAGCGCAGCGGCAGCGTCAAGCAGCCGTTCTTCATCTCCTTCAGCGACGGTGAGCCGTTTGGTATGGCAGGCCTCTGGGAATCCTGGAAGGATCCTGGCAGTGGCGAGCCGCTCGAGTCCTGCTGCATCGTGACCACTTCACCGGCGGCGTCGGTCGCTCACGTGCACGACCGCATGCCGGTGATCATCCCGGCCGAATCGCGCGCCGAGTGGCTTGATGCGGACAACACGGACGTCGAGCGGCTCGACCGGCTGCTCGTGCCCTGGGCAGCGCCCGCGCTCGTGGCGCGGCCAGTCAGCCGCCGAGTCAACGACGCGCGAAACCAGGGGCCCGACCTGATCGAACCACTTGGCGATGCACAGGATGGCGCCTAGAGTCTTTACAGCATGCACCCCGCCGCCAAAATTGAAACGTCGAGAAACCGGCCACGCGCGTTCCTGGCGGCAGTGCTGTGCTGCGTCATGCTCGCGATCAGCGGGTGTGCGGCGGGCCTGCTCTATCCGAGGCTCGACAGCGTCGTCGCCTACTACCTCGAGGACCTCGTCACGCTCGATGAGGCGCAATCGAAGCAGCTGAAGCGTACGCTTTCCGCCAACCTCGACTGGCATCGGGACTCGGAGCTGCGCAAGTACGCACAGTTCCTGCGCGGGCTTTCGGTTTCGATCGAGGAGCGCATGGATCGTGATGCCTGGTTGCAGGCGAGTCGTCAGACGGAGGAATACTGGCGCGCCATCTTTTCTCAGGCCGCCCCCGGCTACGTCGCGGTTGCCGCAACGTTGACGGACCGGCAGGTCGCGGAGCTGATGCGAAACCTCGAGAAGGAGGACGAGGAGACCTGGGACGAGTTCGCGGAGCGAACGCCGGAGCAGCGGCGGAGCCGGCGGGAAAAGTCGATCGCGAAGACGCTGCAGCGGTTCACGGGTCCGCTCACGCCGGCGCAACGCGCGATCGTCGAGGAGTATTCCGCCCGCGCACGACCGTTCATGGCGGAGTGGCGCGAGAACCGCCGGATCTGGCGCGACGCGCTGGCGGCGGCGCTGGCCGACCGCCGGTCGGGAGAGTCGTTCGATGTCCGCATGACGCAGCTGATTGCAAGGCCGGACGATCTGTGGACGCCCCAGTACCGGGTGGCGATAGATGCGAGCCGTGCCGCGCTGATCGACCTGCTGGTGGACCTCGATGCGACTCTGACCGCCACGCAGCGGGGCGCGGCGCAACGTGAACTCGCCGCCCTCGCGGACGAGGTCCAGGGACTCGCCCGAGTGCGCGGCTGAGCCCAGGGACAACGCACGTGGCACAGTTCGACGGCAAGATCTTCGGCATCGGGTTCTACAAGACCGGGACGACCACGCTGTTCGAGGCGCTCAGGATCCTCGGCTACCACACCGTGAACGGCGACAAGCCGGGCAGTTACGCCGGAGCGGACGACGGTGCGACGCTCATCCGCCAGATCGACTCGGGCAATTTCCGTCTGCCGACGTTCGAGATGTTCGACGCGTTCACCGACAACCCGTATTTCCACATCTGGCGCGAAATCTACGCTTTGTATCCGGATGCCCGCTACTTGCTCACGACCCGTGACGAGCGCGCGTGGATCGCCAGTTGCGTGAACTTCTATCGCGACCGCCGCATCCGGCCCATGCGGGTCTGGATGTTCGGCAGCCACGCGGATCCGTCTCGCGACGAGGCGAGCCGGCAGGCCTGGCTTGATGCGTACCGTGCGCACAACGCCGCGGTGCGCGAGTTCTTCGCCAGCCGGTCGGGGCAGTTCATCGAGTTCGACCCGACGCGCGAGCCGGACTGGAGCCGGCTCTGTGCCTTCCTCGGCGCCCCGATTCCCGCGCAGCCGTGGCCGCATGCCAATGCGCGCAAGCCGGATCGACCGTGGCGGCACGCATGGCGCAAACTGCGCCGGGGGCTCGGCATCGAGGATGACGTACCAGGCGGCCCGGACCGGGAGCGAGAAGACGATTGAGCCGAAGCCGACCGCTGCCGCGGTACCGCCTCTCGGGCCCCTGATCGAAAGCCGGCTTGAAGTGCTGCCGGCCGTGCCGCCAGTGGGTCGGAGGCAGGTCAGTCGTCGCTACGGTCGGCCATTCAGAAGGTTTCAGATCTTTTCAGGCGGATTCAAGGACGCTTCAGGACCTCGCGGGCACCTTGGCCACCGAAGGGGCGGCAATTCCGCTGCCCTGCAGGAGGCCAGTACGATGAACGCGAAAATGATGTTCGGTGTGGTGATCGCCGCGGCCGCACTCTCGGCAGGCATGGATTCCGCCATCGCGGGCGGGGGGAAGAAGATGAACCTGGAGGGAGCCTGGCAGGTACGGGTGACGCCCTACGACTGCGCGACCAACGTAGAGCGGCCGGCGGCCGCCTTCGATTCCCTGCTCAAGTTCGAGAAGGGCGGGACCATGACCGAGACGACGTCGAACCCGTCATTCCAGCCGGGCCAGCGCAGTGTGGGTCTCGGGTACTGGGAAAGGACGGACAGTGACTTCTTCCGGGCGGTCTTCCTTGCGTACGTTCAGTACGACAGCGTGATCCCGGCGCCACCGGCGCCTCCGCCCGCGCCCATTTACACGCGTGGTGTGCAGACGGTGGACCAGGGCATCACGATGCCGGACAACGATCACTTCTCCGGCGACGCCACGGTCACCTTCCGGGATGCCAAGGGCAACGTCGTTGCGCCGCCCACGCCGCCGCCGGGCTGCGCGCGATTCGTCGGCGTACGGATCCCGTAGCCTTGGTCGGAGGGGCCGGCTCAGCCGGCCTCTCCTGACTTCTCGAGGAGGCTAGTCGGCTTCCTCCTGCGGCTTGTACGCCGCCACGAGTTCCTGCTGCCTGCGTGCAGGAACCGGGTCGTAGTGACTCAGGTCCATCGTGTAGCTGCCTTCGCCGCCGGTGAGCGCCTTGAGTCGCGACAGGTAGTCCTGCAGTTCCGCGAGCGGCACCAGCGCGGAGATCTGTGACCTCCCGCCGGAAAGCGTCTCCTGTCCGCTGATTCGAGCGCGCCTTGTCGACAGGTCGCTGGTGACGTCGCCGATCGAGGCGGAAGGCGTGCTGATCGTGACACGCACGATCGGTTCGAGCACGATCGGACCGGCCTCCTTGATCGCTGTCACGAACGCCTTCTTGCCTGCCGCCACGAACGCGACTTCCTTCGAGTCCACGGCGTGGTGCTTGCCGTCGTAGACGCTGACGCGCACGTCCTGCAGTTCGAAGCCGGCGATCGCGCCGTCGATCAGGACCTGCCGCACGCCCTTCTCGACGGCTGGGATGAACTGGCCGGGAATCGCGCCGCCCACCACGTCGTCCACGAACTCGAAGCCCGACCCCCGTGGCAGCGGCTCGACCCGCAGGTACACCTCGCCGAACTGGCCGGCGCCGCCCGTCTGCTTCTTGTGGCGGTGATGGCCTTCCGCCGGTCGGGTGATCGTCTCGCGGTAGGGCACGCTCGGAGGGTTGGTCTTGACCGCCACGCCGAAGCGGTCGGTCATCCGCTGCAGCATCACGCGCAGATGCAGGTCGCCGAGGCCGTAGAGTACGGTCTCGTTCTGCGCCGTGTGGTGCTCGACACGGACGCACGGGTCCTCGGCCACCATCCGGTGCAGTGACTCGGAGAGCTTCTGCTCCTCGCCGCGCTTCTCGGCGCGGATCGCGACCCCCAGCATCGGCGGCGGGAACGACACCGACTTCAGGTGGTAGTGATCCTCGTCGTGCGAGTCGTGCAGCACGGCGTCGAAGTGCAGCTCGTCGATCTTCGGGACGGCGCAGATGTCGCCGGGCACGGCCTGTGCGACCTCGACGTGCTCCTTGCCCTGCAGCTGGAACAGGTGCGCGATCTTGATGGGCTTGCGCCCGTCGCCAACCAGCAGCTGGGCTCCTGCCTTCACGGTACCCTGGTGAACACGGAAGATGCCGAGCTTGCCCACGAACGGGTCGATCGAGACCTTGAACACGTGCGCGATGACGTGCTTCGACGGATCCGGATCCACGCTGACGCGGACGGCGTCCGTGCCCTCGCCCTTCAGGAACGGTGGGGGATTGCCCTCGGTCGGGTTTGGCGCGAGCTTTTCGAGAACGCGCATCAGTTCCGCGATGCCGACGCCGGTCTCTGCCGAGCAGAAGCAGATCGGCACCAGATGGTCTTCGCGCAGCGCCTTCTCGAACGGGTCGTGCAGCTGTTCCGGAGAAATCTCCTCGCCCTGCTCGAGGTAGAGCGCCATGAGCTTCTCGTCCACTTCGACGACCTGGTCGATGATTTCCGTGTGCGCTGCCTCGACCGACGAGAAATCCGCCGGCTTGCCGCGCGCCTCGAAGAAGCAGTCCACCACCGACTTGCCGCCGTCGGCAGGCAGGTCGAGCGGCAGGCACGCCCGCCCGAATGTCTCGCGGATTTCCAGCAGCACTTCCTCGGTGCGCGCCTCGCGGCTGTCGATCTTGTTGACGACGATCAGGCGGCACAGGCCGCGCGCCTTCGCGAATTCCATCATGCGCTGGGTCATCGGCTCGACGCCGTTCACCGCGCTCACCACGATCACCGCGGTCTCGACCGCCTCGAGCGCGCAGAGGCTGCGGCCGAGGAAGTCCGGATATCCCGGGGTGTCGATCATGTTCACGCGCCGCCCCTGGGTCTCGAAGCCGCAGATGGCGGCGTCAAGGGAGTGGAGCAGGGCCTTTTCCTGGGGATCGAAGTCGCACACGGTCGTGCCACGGGCCAGCGATCCCTTGGACTTGATTGCACCGGACTGCGCGAGCAGCGCTTCGGCCAGAAGCGTCTTGCCCGCGCCTGCTTGGCCCACGAGCGCGATGTTGCGGATGTCTGAGGTTGAATAGGGCATCGGATGCCTCCCTTATCCTTCTGCTGGTAAATTGCCCTGCAAGCATACCCCCGGGCCAGCCCGTGACCAGAAGCGTTTGCCGGGATTGGCTTGCGGCCTGGATCAAGGTAGAAAGTCGGTACACGCGGCCGTTCGGCCGGCCGCCTTCCAGAGGGTATGGTTAATGACGACGGGGAAACGCGCCCTCATCGTGGATGACTCACGTTCGGCCCGCGTCATCCTCAGCCGCATGCTCGAACAGCACGGCATGGTGGTTGATACGGCCGAGTCTGCGGAACAGGCGCTCGAATACCTGCAGCAGGGTCGTCCGGACGTGATCTTCATGGATCACCTGATGCCCGGGATGGACGGGTTCCAGGCCGTTCAGGCGATCAAGAGCGATGCGCAGACAGCGACCATCCCGCTGATGATGTACACCTCGCAGGAGGGTGAGCTCTATGTCAGCCAGGCGCGGGCACTGGGCGCTGTCGGGGTGCTGCCCAAGACGGTGCGGCCGGTGGATGTATCCCGCGTCCTCTACCAGTTGAACCTGCTGCCCGACCGGCGCCAGCAGCGCACGACGCTTTTCGAGAATGCGGCCGCCTCGGCTCTGTCGGATGCCCGGACGGCGCGGCTGCAGGCATCGGCGCTGCTGGAGACGATGCCAGCGAGTGCTGAGGAAACGCCGGTCGAGACGGCAGCCGCCACCCCGACGGCCTGGTCCGTTCCCCCGGTCGCCGCGCTGACTGAGTTGCAGGCGAGCCTGCGCCAGTCGATTCAGCAACTCGTCAAGGACCAGCTCGCGGAGCAGCGCCGCTTCATGCTCGCGACGTTCGAGGCCTTCGCGCGCCGCCTCGGCACGGAGATCAAGGAGAGCACGTCCAGGGCGCCGGCCGCGGCCGCGATCGACCCGTTGCCTGCCGAGCCACAACCGCGGCAGTGGTGGCCGGTCGCAATTTCGGCACTGCTGGGCGTGATCCCGGCGGTGGTGCTCGGGGCCCTCTACTGGAAGGCACTCGACGCGAACAAGGCCCTCGCCCGAGAGGTCACCGGACTGAAGGCCGACATCTCCGACCTGGCGGACAAGGTGGCCGCGATACCGCCGCCAATGACCTTCATGTCGCCCAGCCTTCTGCCTTCAATTCCTGGAACGCTGCCCGGTGGCGTCGCGCCGGCCGCGACCGCGGCGACGTCCGCGACCGAGGCGGCCCCGCTGGCCATCGAGTACGTTCCATTCGGCGAAACGCCGCTTGCCGACGGCCGGCTCGATCGTCTGCGAGCGGTCGCCGCGCCGCTCGAGGCGCAGCGTGCTCGCGCCCGGATCATCGTCGAGTCGTACGTCGGGGACTTCTGCCTGACGGGAAGCCCTGCCGACGGGTTCCTCGTCGCCGAGCCTTCGGTGCCCTTCCAGAAGTGCGAAATGGTCGGAAATCCATTCGACGATTCGCTGTCGCCAGCCCAGCGACAGTCGGTGGACTTCGCAAACTTCGTGGCTTCGCTGCGCAAGCGCACGGGAGGCGCGGTCGTCGTCGAGACCGTCAACGCGGGGCGGCGCAATCCGGTGGAGTACCCGGAGCAGGCGGAAGGCAGCACGGCAGGGGCCTGGAACACCGTGGCGGCACAGAACAACCGAGTCGAGTTCCGCGTGGTGCGCGTCGAGTGATGCCCCGGTTCCTGATCTATGGAGCAAATGGCTATACGGGTGAGCTGATCGCGCGTGAGGCCGTGGGACGCGGGCTCGATCCGGTCATCGCCGGGCGAAGTGCCGAGGCGATAGGCCGACTGTCCACGGAACTCGGCTGCGAGGCTCGCGTCGCCAGCCTCGACGACCCCGCGACACTCGGTCGCGCGCTGGCCGGGATCGACATCGTCCTGCACTGCGCCGGTCCGTTCTCGGTCACCGCCGCGCCGATGATCCGGGCCTGCCTGGCCGCCCATGTGCACTACCTGGACGTCACCGGCGAGATCGACGTTTTCGAGTCAGCAAAGGCGTTGGACGCGGACGCGCGGAAGGCCGGCGTCACGTTATGCCCCGGCGTCGGCTTCGACGTCGTGGCAACGGACTGTGTGGCCGCCGCGCTCGCGGAGGCCCTGCCGGATGCAAGCTATCTCGCGCTCGGGTTCGACTCCCGCTCCGGCGTGAGCGGCGGGACGATGCGCTCGACGATCGAAGGCCTGCCGCGGGGCGGGCGAATCCGCAGCTCGGGTGAGCTGGTCACGGTCGAGCATGCGTTTCGTCTGCGGGACATCGACTTCGGCGATGGCGTGAAGCAGGCTTCGACCATCCCGTGGGGCGACGTCAGTACTGCGCACCACACGACCGGCATCCCGAACATCGAGGTATTTGTGCCGCTGCCGGAGAAGCAGATCGCCGCGCTGCGCCGGCTGAAATACGTTTCGCCGCTGCTGCGGCTCGGCCCGGTGCAGTCATTCCTGAAATCGCGCGCGGCCGCTCGTGCCCCTGGTCCAGATCGCGAGGCCCGCGAGCGACTGCCTACCTGGGTCTGGGGGGAGGTGCAGGCACCCAGCGGGGAACTGGTGACCGCCCGCATCAAGGTCGCCAACCTGTACGACTTCACCGTCTACTCCGCGCTCGGAGTGCTCGAGCGGCTGCTCGCAGGTCCGGGTGTAACGGGTTATCGCACGCCGTCGCAGATCGTCGGCTGGCGATTCGTCGAGACCCTGCCGGGGTCCGGCCGTCTTGCGCTCGCCCGCGGGCGCGCCTGGGAACCCCGCAGTCCGTGAGCCCGGGCGGAACGATCCAGACGTCGGACGATTTCCGACCACCCGCATGGCTTGTCAACCGGCACGCCCAGTCGGTGTTTCCCAGCCTGCCGTTCAGGCGCCGGGGTGTCGAGCGGCGTTGTCGCGAGCTCATCCTCGCCTCCCGTCCCTTGTTGCTCGATTGCGGCGACGGCGTGCGGCTGCTTGCGCACGCAGCGACGCAACAGGACGTCGGACGAGCGCCGGCGAAGCGTCTCGCCGTGCTGCTGCACGGCTGGGAAGGCAGCGCTCAGTCGCTCTACATCCTGTCGCTTGGGCAGATGCTGCTCGACCATGGCTTCGACGTCGTGCGACTCAACCTGCGCGACCACGGTGACAGCCACGACCTGAATCCCGAGATCTTCCATTCCTGCCGCATCGCCGAAGTCGTGGGCGCCGTGAGGCGCATCCAGGCATTGAATCCGCAGCGCGGCATCAACCTGGCGGGCTTTTCACTGGGCGGAAACTTCTTCCTGCGCGTGGCAGCCCGCGCGCGCGACGCCGGCATCGATCTCGAGCGGGTCGTCGCAGTCTGTCCGGTGCTCGATCCGGCGCACACGCTCGTGCGGCTCGAGGACGGGTGGGCCCTCTACCGCAAGTATTTCGTCTGGAAGTGGCAGCGCTCGCTCAGGAAAAAGCAGGCGGCGTGGCCGCAGATCTACGACCTCGGCCCGGCGCAGGCGCTCGACAATCTCACCGACATGACGGATTACCTGGTCCGCACCTACGGCGGCTACCCCTCGCTGCAGAAGTACCTGCAGGGCTACGCGATCGTCGGCGATGCGCTGGCGTCGATCGCGCACCCGACGCGCATCATCTCCGCTGCCGACGACCCGATCATTCCGGTGGAAGATCTCGATCGCATCGCGAGGCCGGCGGCCCTGACGGTGACGCGCACGACGTTCGGCGGTCACTGCGGTTTCTACGACGCACAACCAGGCGGCACGTGGATCGAGCGCGAGGTGTACGCGACGCTCGTGGGCGCGTCGATCAAATGACCGCGCCGCGCTGCGCCATCTCGCTGCGCCAGCGCGCATAGCGAGCCACGAGTGCGCGGTTTGCGGCCGGTGCGAACGAGCGCTCGACCCGCCGCGAGGAACGCGATGCCGCGGGCAGTGGCTTCATGCAGTTCGTAGCGCTCGACGACCAGGCCGTTCAGGTCCGCGAGCGCCTGGCAGAGGTAGGCGCAACGCGCGAGCCCGCCCGAGATCACGATGCGCTGGAGCGCCGCGACGCTGCGCATTGCCTCCAGGTTGACCGACAGCAGGAACACGATGCTCTCGACGACCGAGGCGAGCAGTTGCAGATCGTCGCCACTGCCGATGAACTCGACGGGGAAGTCCGGCTTCCAGAACGGTGCGCCGAGGCCGCCGACGCCGTTCATGAACACTGGCGGGTCCGCTGCAGTTGGCGCCGTCAAGGCCGGCAGAGCACGCTCGATGTCGAGGGCGACGCTTCCCGCGAGCCAGTCGATCGCGCTTCCGGCGCCGTTGACGGTTCCTTCATGGCTGCGGATCGCGCCACTTGCGTCGGAGCGGAGCACGCTCAGCAGCAAGCCATCGGGAAGTCGCACGCCGGCCGGCGCGACACGTTGCACGAACGCGCCCGTTCCGGCATTGACCAGCGCCACGGATTCCGGTGGCGGTCCGAAGGCAAACGCAGCCGCGGACTGGTCACCGGTGCAGGCGGTGAGCGGGATGCGTCGCTGGCCTGCTCGCAGATGTCCGTAGCCGTGCCGCGTCGGCACGCAGCGCGGCAGGTGATCGCGGGCCATGCCGAAAACGTCGAGCAGATGCTGCGACCAGTCGAGTGCCTCGGGATCGAAGAGCAGCGTGCGCGAGGCGTTCGCCGGGTCCACCAGCACGGGAGCCTCTTCGAGCAGGCGCGAGAGCAGGAAGCTCGCCAGTGGCCCTGCCACCAGATCGTTGGAACGGGCGGCACGCCGCACTGCTGGAACGTTGTCGAGACACCAGCGCAGCTTGCTCGCGCCGTAGTGCGGCGACAGCACCAGGCCTGTCTTCTCGCGGATCTCGGCCGCGACGGGTCGCAGTCGCCCGAGCCATGCAGCGTTGCGGCGATCCTGCCAGGAAACGGCGCTGGTGAGCGCGCGGCCGCTCGCTCGCTCCCAGCAGACGATGGTCGAGCGCTGCGTGGCGAGGCCTGCGGAAATCGCGGGCAGGTTGCGCGTCGCGTCGGCTTCGCAGGCGTCCTGCGCGGCGACCTGCAGCGAGCGCACCAGCTCGACAGGATCCTGCTCGACGACGTCCGGTCCGTCGCGTGTCGTGGCAACCGGTACGTGGGCCGAGGCCAGCTCCCGTCCGCAGCCGTCGAACGCCACCGCGCGGCTCGCATGCCCGCCCTGGTCGAGTGCAAGTACGAAGCCGGGAGCAGGCCCGTTCATTGCGGCCGCCGGTTTTCCTCGTACCCTTGCAGCAGCCCCCGGACGGCCATCGTCTCCACGTAGCGAGCGCCGCGCTCATGGCAGTCACGCGCCGTCCTGACGTCGCGCACCTCGTAGATCGCCCAGGCCCATGGCCCCGGCCAGAGTGGCTCGATCCCCACGGGCAGGCGCTCTAGGTTGGCAAACAGGAATTCGGGCGCCAGCGCCGCCGCTTCCTCGCGAATGGCGTCCGTGTATGCGGAGATCACCCATCCGATCCGCGCGCCGGTCATCAGCCTGAGCACCTTGACGCTCGGCAGGTCGAACGAGATCAGCACGCAGCGATTCAGGACCGGCGTCAGCACCTCGGCCACCCGGCGCAGCACTGATTCGCGGCCGAAGTGTCGCAGGCTCGCCCGCTTCACTTCGACGAACGCCGTCACGCCGTCCCAGCCCTCCATCGCGTCCACGACCTGTGCGAGCGAGGGTGGATAGGTGTACGCGAAGCGATGCCCGAAGCGCTCGTGTTCGCCGACCGGGGTGCCGGACAGCTCGGCCCAGGTCAGTTCATGGATGTTGCCCTCGCGGCCAGCGACGCGCTCGAGGTCAGCGTCGTGAAACACGACCGGAACCCTGTCCGAGGTGAGCTGCACGTCGAACTCCACGTGCTTCAGGCCCAGTTCGACCGCGGAAGCAAGGGCTTGCAGGGTGTTCTCCGGGAACTCCGCGGCATTGCCGCGATGCGCGATGATCTCCGGAAGGCAAGTGCCTGTGGTCATCTCTCTACCCGTTCTGGCGCCGTGCGCCTGTGTGGATGAGTCGTCGTCTCCAGCCCGGCCGCGGCCGCCGCGTGGCAGGTTTCCGTAAGTGATACAGATCACGTTCGGACACCGCCCGGCGCGCGTGTGACGCAAAGTGTCACTCGAAATCGCCTGTCATTGAAGCACAAGCGGCTGATTCAGTGGCATCCCGGCGTCTGGCACGGGTCTTGCTTCGGACTGAGCATGGCCGTCCGCCAGGTGACCCGCATGAAGTCCCAGTTGATCGCGCTGCTCTTCCCCGATCCCGGCCAGCCCCGGGACGGTCCTGCGCAACTCGTGACGGCGGTGATGCGCGACGCCCAGGGCCTGATGGAAGTGCGCGACATGAAGCCTGACAAGTCCCTTTTCAGCGAGGCCCTGCTGACGGGGCGATTCAACTGCGGCAGGCCGATACTCGATCCGCTCACCCGTGAGGTGATCGGCTACGAGATCGAGCCGATGGTGGTCGTCTGACGGATCGCCTGGCCGGTGGCGCGGCTGCGCGCTGAGCTATAGTCCCGCGCATGGGCAGCGAGTGGGGCCGGCCGAAACGAGAAAAGCCGATGGTGTTCGGCCGCATGAGGCGCACGCTGCGCCGGCTGCGGCTCGAACGCGGCAGCGCTTCGACGCCGATCCTGTTCCAGCGAGCGTCAGCGCCTCCCGAGCTGACGCTGCTGATGCGGGCGGGCGTCGTTCTGCTGCTGCTGGCGGCCGTCTTCGCCGTGTTCCTGCTCGACCGGTCGGGGCTCAGGGACCAGATCGACGGCGACGTCTCGGTGACCGACGTCATCTACTTCACGATGATCACGATCACGACCGTCGGCTACGGGGACATCGTCCCCGTCTCCGACCACGCGCGGCTGATCGACGCGTTCTTCGTGACCCCGGTACGGATCTTCGTCTGGTTCGTCTTCCTGGGTACCGCTTACCAGCTCATCATCCAGCGTCTCATCGAGGAGTGGCGCATGACCCGACTGCAGAGCCAGTTGCAGGACCACGTAGTCCTGTGCGGATTTGGTCACAGTGGCTCGATCGCCGCGTCCGAGCTGCTGTTGCGCGGATGGCAGCCCGCCGAGATCGTGGTCGTGGACCCCGACGCAACCGAGGTGCAACGGGCCGCCGATCAGGGCTATGTCGGGCTGCTCGGTGACGCCTCCAGCGAGGCGCTGCTGCGGGTCGCGGCGGTTGACCGCGCGCACTCGGTCATCGTGAGCGTCGGCCGGGACGACACGACCGTGCTCGTCGTGCTGACGATCCGCGAGATCGCCAAGCGGGTCCGCATCGTCGCCAGCGTGGGCGAGCAGGAGAACGTGAAGCTCGTGCGGGCGAGCGGTGCCAACGTGATCGTCTCGCCGCCGCGATTCGGCGGCTACCTGATGGCCGATGCCGTCGAGAGCAACGCCACGGTGGACTTCGTTGCGGAGGCGCTGACGTTCTATGGCGGCTACCAGCTGCACGAGCGGGATCCGGCTCAGGGCGAGATTGGTCGTGCCGCCCGGGAAATCGCAGGTTCGCTGGTCGTCGAGGTTCGGCGCGCAGGCAGGCGGATCGGCTGCTGGAAGGATCGCGAACTCGTGATCGAGTAGGGCGACCGGTTGCTGGTGATCGATTCGGATGAGTCGCTGCGCGGCGTCGCGAAGGCGGGAAGACATCGCCCCGCCGCGTCGTTGGACTGAACCCGAGAACTGGGTGAGGTGGACAACGCGGCGGAGCGATCGCGCACGAAAGGTCAAGCGCGCGGACGCATTGTGCTTGCAAGTCGCGCGAGAGTCCAGATGCCGATGCGAGCGAGCGATGCTCGTCAGCAGTCCGACGACGCGGCTCCGTGCGTTGCCGAAACGAAGTTGCACGCAACTATCGTTGCCGGCATTTTCGCCATCGACGCGTTGCCGCTTCGCGAAGGCGTTTCAGTTTC
>PDVJ01000160.1_pt1 | contig 20162 bp, 23 predicted proteins | sample 1369811 | NCBI WGS metagenome assembly PDVJ01 (sample SAMN07795376, study PRJNA414565) | Alkali sediment metagenome, whole genome shotgun sequencing project. | reverse complement strand
CTCGGCGAGGTAGTGCTGGTCGCGGGCGTCGAGCGATCCGACGATGCCGAAATCCACCGCACAGTACTTCGGGTACTCGGGGTCCGCGAGCTGCACGAAGATGTTGCCCGGGTGCATGTCGGCGTGGAAGAAGTTGTGCCTGAGCACCTGCGTGAAGAAGATCGTGACGCCGTTCTCCGCGAGCCGCTGGATGTTCGTGCCGTGTCGGCGCAGCTCGTCGATGTCGCTGACGATGACGCCGCGGATGCGCTCCATCACCATGGCCTCCGGCCGGCAATAGTCCCAGTAGACCTCGGGAACGTGCAGCAGGTCGGAGCCGGTGAAGTTGCGCTTCAGCTGCGCGGCGTTCGCGGCCTCGCGCATCAGGTCGAGCTCGTCGAGCACCGTCTTCTCGTACTCGCGGACGACCTCGACGGGACGCAGGCGGTGGCCTTCGCTCGCGTAGTCGCGCGCGAGACCCGCCACGACGTACATCACCTCGAGATCGCGCTCGATCTTCTCGCGCACGCCGGGCCGGATCACCTTTACGACCACTTCCTCGCCTGAGCGCAGGCGTGCCGCGTGCACCTGCGCGATCGACGCGGCCGCGAGCGGCGTCTCGTCGAACTCCGCGAACACCTCGCTCACCGGACGACCATAGGCGCGCTCGGCGATTGCGCGCGCCTCGGAGCCGGGAAAAGGCGGCACACGGTCCTGCAGCTTCTCGAGTTCGTCCGCGATGTCGCCCGGCAACATGTCGCGGCGCGTCGAGAGCGCCTGGCCGAACTTGACGAAGATCGGCCCGAGTTCCTCCAGCGCCAGGCGGATGCGCTCGCCGCGAGAGCCGCCCCGTCTGCGCTCGAACCAGGTTGCCGGCGACAGGTAGAAGACGTAGCGCAGCGGCCGGAACAGGTGCGTCGCGAGGATGATCTCGTCGAGCCCGTGCCGCACGAGCACGCGCTGGATCTGCATGAGTCGGCCGATGACGCGAAGACGCATTGGAGAGTGATCAGTGATCAGGGGGTAGTGAGGAGAGACTGCGCGTCCGCGCTACTTTGCTTTCGCGCGGATCCGCGCCGCGCCGTCCGGCGTGCCGCGCGACTCGAGCCGTGCGAGGCGGGCCTCCAGCCGCTCGGCGTCATCGCGCAGACGATCGACGCCCGCGAGGAATTCCTCGGTCTCGGTGCGCGTCGGCAGGTCGCGACCCTCTTCCTGCAGGTACTCGGCGACGTTGGTGGCGAGCGAGCCGCCGGCCTTGCGGCCCCAGTCCAGGAATCCGCGCGCGAAGTTGGCGACCTGTCGTGCGGCCACGTCGCCGATCACGCGGGCGAGTTCCTCCTCGAAATCCGGCTGTGCCTGCGCCAGCAGTTCGCGGAACTTCTGCGCCACCTCGGCATCACCCTCGATGCGAACGCCGCCACCGCGCAGCGCACCTTCTGCACGCGGACCGGCGAGTGCCAGCAGTGCGATCGGAGTACCCGACAGGCTCGCGTCCGCGCTTCCGTCGTGCCTGGCCGCGAGCGCAACCCGCCCGCCGTCCGCCCTGAAGTAGAACGCGAAGGGCGTTCCCTCGACGGTCAGCGACACGACTCGTCCGTCGAGCTGCCGGCACAGGGCCTGGGCCTTGCGCGACTCCCCGATGTTGCGGTTCAGCACTTCCGCCAGGCGCTCGAGCAGCATGTCAGTACTTGAAGCCCTTGTGGAGGGCGACGATGCCGCCGCTCAGGTTGTGGTGGCTGCAGTCCTCGAGCCCCGCCTCGCGCATCATCGCCAGCAGCGTCTGCTGGTCCGGGAAGCGCCGGATCGATTCCGCGAGGTACTGGTAGCTGTCGGAGTCCCCGGCCACCCGCTTGCCGAGCCACGGCAGCACGCTGAACGAGTAGACATCGTAGACCGGCTTCAGGCCGGGCAGGACCGGCTTCGAGAACTCGAGGACCAGCAGGCGGCCACCCGGCTTGAGGACACGGTACATCGAAGCGAGCGCCGCCGGCTTGTCCGTCACGTTGCGCAATCCGAATCCGATCGTCACGCAGTCGAAGCTCTCGTCCTCGAAAGGCAGGCACTCGGCGTTCGCGATCGAGAAGCGGACGTTGCGCATCAGGCCCCGGTCGAGCAGGCGGTCACGGCCGACCTCGAGCATCGCGGCGTTGATGTCCGACAGCACCACGAGACCGTCTTCGCCGACCTGTCCGGCCATGCCGGCAGCCAGGTCGCCCGTGCCGCCAGCTACGTCGAGTGCGGACTGTCCCGGTCGCAGGCCAGTCTGCGCCAGCGCAAAGCGCTTCCAGAGCCGGTGCACGCCGGCCGACATCAGGTCGTTCATCAGGTCGTACTTGTCGGCGACCGAGTCGAAGACTTCTCGGACGCGCCGGGCTTTCTGATCCTTCGGGACCTGCTTGTAGCCGAAGTCCACGGATCCGGGCCCGTCGGCTTGCGTCGAATTGCGCTTGGTCTCGCTCATGAGGCCGGACATTCTACGCGGTCGGCTGTCGCACCGGTCGGATTGGGGTCCGGGGGCCTTTTCCCCGGGGCCCGGCCGATTGACCTGTCAGGTATCGCTCACCTGTCGCCAGAAGGTGATGTCAGGTGGACCGGTCAGAAATGACGAAGCACTCTGGATGAAGGCCTGGATGTGGGGCTGCCGCATGTGCGTACCGAGAAAGACCTCCTGACTGGTCCAACGCTCGACAAGCCTGATGTGCGTCGGGTCGCCAGCGTCCTGGAGCAACGTGATGCCGCCGCAATCCGACTCGACCGCCCGGACAGCGGCGATGAGCGTTCCGATGGCCGCAAGGGCCTCGTCGATCCGCCCGGGGAGAGCACGGTAGCTGACGAGAACGACTGTGTAGCTCATCTCAGAAACGATAGCCCGCGACAAATCGCCCATCGGAGCCAAAGATCACTTCAATCTCCGTTTGAGCCGGTGCTGCGTCGCTTCGACGGCACCGGCGTTGGATAGGGCAGCCCGAGCTTTGCGAGCCGGTCGAGGTACCGCTGCCAGTTGTCGGTGCGCATGCGGCCCAGCTCGTGCAGGTAGCCCCAGGTGTAAAGGCCCGTGTCGTGACCATCGTCGAACACGATGCGCACGGCGTAGTTTCCGACCGGGTCCACTGATCGCACGCCGACTTCGTGCTTGCCGAGCTGCAGCGCTTCCTGGCCCGGGCCGTGCCCCCGCACCTCGGCCGACGGCGAGTGGACGCGCAGGTATTCGAACGGTAATTCGAAGCGGGTGCCGTCCTCGAATGCGATCTCGAGCAGGCGCGACCGCGAGCGGAGCTTGATCTCGGTCGGTCGTGGGTCGGTCAACGGCGTGGCTCCGGAAACGTTCGCTGAGACGGGGCTGAATCGGGCGGTCTAGAGAATGTAGCGCGCGAGGTCCTCGTCGCGCGCCAGTTCGCCGAGGTTGCGATCCACGTAGCCGGCGTCGATGAGGACGGACGCACCGGATCGGTCCGAGGCTTCGAACGAAACGCCCTCGAGCAGCCGCTCCATCACGGTGTGCAGCCGCCGGGCGCCGATGTTCTCGGTGCGCTGGTTCACGTCGAACGCGACTTCCGCCAGCCGGCGCACGCCATCCGGCGCGAACTCGATCCGTACGCCCTCCGTATCGAGCAACGCGGCGTACTGGCGGCACAGCGACGCGTCGGGCTCGGTCAGGATGCGCACGAAGTCCTCGACCTTCAGCGCGTCGAGCTCGACGCGGATCGGCAGCCGGCCCTGCAGCTCCGGAATCAGGTCGGACGGCTTCGACATGTGGAAGGCGCCCGACGCGATGAAGAGGATGTGATCGGTCTTGACCATGCCGTACTTGGTGTTGACCGTGCAGCCCTCGACCAGCGGCAGCAGGTCGCGCTGCACGCCCTCGCGCGACACGTCCACGCCGGCGGTTTCCTGCCGGCGCGCGATCTTGTCGATCTCGTCGATGAACACGATGCCGTTCTGCTCGGCGCTGCCGAGGGCCTGTGTCTTGAGCTCGTCCTCGTTGACGAGCTTCGCGGCCTCCTCCTCGGTGAGCAGCTTGAACGCCTCGCGGACCTTGGCCTTGCGTGTCTTCGTCCGGTCGCCGCCGAGGTTTGAGAACATTCCTTGAAGCTGTTGCGAGAGTTCCTCCATGCCGGGCGGAGCCATGATTTCGACGCCGACCGGGACGGACCGCAGTTCGATCTCGATGTCGCGGTCGTCGAGCTGTCCTTCGCGAAGCATCTTGCGGAAGCGCTGCCGCGTGTCGCCCTCGCGAGCGGGTTCGGGCTCGCTGCCGACTCCAACGGCGCGAGGACGGGGCAGCAGCGCATCGAGCACTCGTTCCTCCGCGGCGTCCATTGCGCGAGGCTGAACTTTTTCGATCTCGCGTTCACGGGTCATCTTGACCGCGACGTCCACGAGATCCTTGATGATCGAGTCCACCTCGCGCCCGACGTAACCTACCTCGGTGAACTTCGTCGCCTCGACCTTGATGAACGGAGCGTTCGCGAGGCGCGCGAGCCGGCGGGCGATCTCGGTCTTGCCGACGCCGGTGGGTCCGATCATCAGTATGTTCTTCGGCGTGATCTCGGCGCGCAGCTGTTCTTCCACCTGCATGCGCCGCCAGCGGTTGCGCAGCGCGATGGCCACGGCGCGCTTGGCGGCGCCCTGGCCGACGATGTGCTTGTCGAGCTCCTGGACGATCTCGCGGGGGGTCATGGAGGACATCAGAGCGTCTCGATCGTCACGTTGCGGTTGGTGTAGATGCAGATGTCCGCGGCGATGCCTAGGGCTTTGTCCACGATCGTGCGCGCGTCGAGGTCCGTGTTCTGCAGCAGCGCGAATGCGGCGGCGTGGGCGAACGGGCCGCCCGATCCGACGGCCATCAGGTCGTGCTCGGGCTCGATCACGTCGCCATTGCCGGACACGATGAACGAGTGCGTGGCGTCCGCAATGCAGAGCAGGGCTTCGAGGCGTCGCAGGCTGCGGTCCGAGCGCCAGTCCTTGGCCAGCTCGATCGCCGCGCGGGTCAGGTTGCCGTACTGCTGGAGCTTGGCCTCGAAGCGCTCGAACAGCGTGAAGGCGTCCGCGGTGCCGCCCGCGAAGCCGGCGATCACCTTCCCCTCGTGCAGGCGCCGCACCTTGCGGGCGTTGCCCTTCATCACGGTGTTGCCGAGCGTCACCTGCCCGTCGCCGCCCATGGCGACGAGGCCGCCGCGCCTGACGCAGAGGATGGTGGTGCCGTGGGGATCAAAATTGGACATGACGTGAGGCTCTGGGGAACGAGGAGGGTGGAAGGCTGCAGGCGCTTGGCTGTGGGTCGGACGGCTGTGGGCTGCAGGTCGGAATCGTCGCAGATTCCGGGCCACAGCCTACGGCCCAACGCCTACGGCCCTCCTCACTCTCCGCTTCGCGCGCGGATGGGCCGCGTCGTATATCCGGGCAAGGTGCTGGAAATCAAGGTGGGTGTAGACCTGGGTCGTGCTGATGTTGGCGTGCCCGAGCAGTTCCTGGACGGCCCGCAGGTCGCTCGAGGACTCGAGCAGGTGAGAGGCGAACGAATGTCGGAACATGTGCGGGTGGACGTGCTCCGGCAGTCCCTGCCGTCGCGCCCACTGCGCGATCCGCCGCTGCACTATGCGCGGGCCGAGACGGCGGCCGTTCATGCCGACGAAAACGGCCATCTCGCCGACGCCGGCGATGGCAGCTCGCTCCGTGAGCCAGCGCGACAACGCCGCCGCAGCCTGGCGTCCGACCGGCACGATGCGTGCCTTGCGGCCCTTGCCCATTACGCGCACCGCGCGGTCACGCAGGTCGAGGTCGGCCAGGTCGAGACCGAGCAGCTCCGCGAGGCGCAGGCCCGAGGAATAGAAGAGTTCCATGATCGCCTTGTCGCGCACCGCGAGGCCGTCGTCGGTGCGAAATTCCAGCAGCCGCGCCATCGTGTCGGCATCGAGCGTCACCGGGAGGCGCTTGCGGGACTTTGGCGCCTGCACATCCGCGGACGGGTCGCGCTTCAGTTCGCCTTCGCGGATCAGGTAACGGAACAGGCTGCGGGTGGCGGAGAGCCGCCGCTGCACGCTGCGTGGTGCGAGTCCACGGCGGTGGACCTGGGCTGCGAAACTGCGGATGTGCTGAGGGTCCAGCCCGTCCCACGTGGCGACGCCGTGCTCGTCGCAGTATGCGACGAGCGTCTCGAGGTCGCGTGCGTAGGCCGATTCCGTGTGCGGCGAAAGCCGCCGCTCGTTACGAATGCTCTTCAGGAATCGGGTCACCCCGTCCGCGAGCGCCTGGCTCATGCGCCGCGGGCCGTGATCGCCTCAGTCACGATGTCGCCGATGCGCACCAGATAGTCCGTGCTCATGGTCGGAAGGTAACGCTCGGTGTCGTGGCTCGCGACCGCGAGCAGTCCCAGGGAGCCGCGCTCGCCCAGCGGGATCAGCACCGTGGAGCCGACCTGCACGCCTTCGGTGCCGAACAGGTAGTCGCGCTGCGAATCGCGGATCTGCCCGCTGCGCGGCCGTGCTGACTCGAAGAAGGTCTCGAACAGCTTGAGCTCCGCGCTGGCCCTCGCCACGACGCGCACATGGGTGCTGTGATAGCCGGCGAGCCCGGGCATCGACGGATCGGTGAGCAGCACGAGCCATCGAGACGCGCCAAAGTCCTCCCGCAGCGAGGTCTCGAGCGCGGCGACGGCCGACCTGAGGTCGCGGGCGCGCAGCAGCCGGCGCGTGAGCCGGTGCACGCGGTCGTTGATCGCGTCGTTCGCACGTCCGTTCTCGATCAATTCGTGAAGCTTGTGCTCGAGCGCTTCGTGCTTCTCGCGCAGCACCAGCACCTGGCGCTCGACGAGCGATACCGCCGCGCTGCCGTCTTCGGCGAGCAATCCGGGCTCGGTCCCGCGAATCGGTTGCTTGTTCATGGTCGTCTCCCCTGCCTGGTCTCAAATTTCCACGGTGCCTTCGAAGGCGGTTTCCGCCGGTCCGGTGAGCCAGATCGGTTGTCCTGGCCCCGGCCACTGCACGATCAGGCGCCCGCCCGGCAGGTCCACGCCAACCTCTTCGGCGAGCGGCCCGAACCGGCGGCCCACCGCGACCGCCGCGCAGGCACCTGTGCCGCAGGCACGCGTCTCACCAGCGCCGCGCTCGAACACGCGCAGTCGCACATGGCTCGGGTCGACTATCTCGAGGAACCCTACGTTCACTCGCCGCGGAAATCGCGCGTGATTCTCCATCGCGGGTCCGACGCTGTCCACCGGCGCGTCACCCACCGAGCGCACTCGGATCACGGCGTGCGGGTTGCCGACGGACACGGCGCCGAACTCGACCGGTCCTGCGGCCGTCTCGATCCGGTAGCTGGCCGCCTCGCGCTCGACGTCGAATGGCAGCGAGCGAGGGTCGAAGTCCGGGATACCCATGGCCACGGACACCAGACCGTCGCGGCGAAGCCGGGCCTCGACCATGCCGCCCGGGCTGTCCATGGACAGCGGCCGGTCCTGTCGTGCCTTGCGCGTTGCCACCAGCCGGGCGATGCAGCGGGCGCCGTTGCCGCACTGCTCGACCTCTGAACCGTCGGCGTTGAAGATGCGGTAGAAGACGTCGGTGTCGCTGCGGCGCGGCGGCTCGAGCACGAGCGCCTGGTCGAACCCGATCCCGGTGCGGCGGTCGGCGAGCCGGCGCAGCGCAGCGGGCGAGGGGATCGCCTCGGGTTTGGCGGCCTCGAAGACGATGAAGTCGTTACCGAGTCCATGCATCTTCGTGAAGGCGAGCCGCATTGCGCAAGGATAGCCGACGCTCAGTGCCCCTGCGCACGCATTTCCGCGAGACTTGCCGCGACGCCGGCAGCGGCGGTGGCATATCGAGGAGTGACTCCGAGAATGTCGCGCATCCGGCGCGTATCGACGCGACGTGACTCGACGAGGTAGGCGAGCATGCCGGGGCTGACACGTCCGCGCGCTTCGGCCAGCGTCACCAGTTCTGGTGGAGGCAGTCCGGCGAGCTCGGCCGTAATCTGCAGGAACGCGGTCGTACTCGAATGGTCCCCGTCGCCGACGTTGAAAATGCCGCTGACCTCGCGCTCCAGCGCGGCGACACAGGCCGTGACGAGGTCATCCACGTGGATTCGATTGCCGGGACCTGCGACCGCCGGTTCCAGCGCCGGCTCGCCTTGCTGAAGCCGTTCGAGCGGCAGCCGGTATGGTCCGTAAATGCCGGGCACCCGGAGGATGACCCAGCGTACGCCCCGTGCTTCGCACCACGCGCGGGTGAGCCGCTCCGCCGCAACGCGCCGGCGGGACCGGTCGTTCGACGGCTCCGTCGGGCTCGATTCGTCGACGGTGGCGCCGGCCGCGTCACCATAGACGCCGGTCGTGCTGATGTAGAGAAATACCGTGGGCCGCGCTTCGCCGAGCGCGTCGAGAAATCGACCGAGCCTCACATCGGTCGTGCCGGTGTCCTGGGGCGGCGCGAAGTAGGCGATGGTCGCACCGCATGTCGCCACCCGCAGTTCGTCCGTAAGGCGCACGGCATCGAAGTCCACGTCGATCGTCGCTCCCGCGCGACCGGGCGAGAGCGACCACCCGCCGCTCCGGTTGCATCCGATCGGCCAGCCGGCGCCCGACGTATCCACAGCCCGCGATGACGCACCTGTGATCCATCGGCCAAGGATACGCGAATGTCGCCGGGCGCCCGGCGGCCGCGCAGGCTTCGTGGCATCCTGTGCGCATGCCGCAGGTGACGCTCATCCCGACGGGCCAGACGTTCACTGCCGAGACCGGCGAGACGGTGCTTGCCGCCGCGCTGCGCGCAGGCCTGAACCTGCCGCACAGCTGCAAGGGAGGGCATTGCGCCTCGTGCCGGGCGAGAATCATCCAGGGAACGGTGGAGTATGTTGGCGACGCTCCGCCCGGCATCACGGCGGACGAGGTCCGGGAGGGATACGCGCTGCTCTGCCAGGCGATGGCGCTCACCGATCTTCGGGTCGAGGGCCGCGAGGTGCGACCGGCGCCAGACGTTGAAGTGAAGAGCCTGCCCTGTCGCATCGACCGCATGCAGCTGGTCGCCGAGGACGTGATGGCGGTCTTCCTGCGCCTCCCCGCCGTCGAGGAGCTTCATTACAGGCCCGGACAGTACCTCGACGTCATGCTCTCCGAGGGTCGTCGCCGGAGCTTCTCGATCGCAAGCGCGCCCGCCGATGGGCGGCTGCTCGAGTTGCACGTGCGCCGCGCATCGACCACCGGCTTCACGGCGCAGCTGTTCGAGAGCATGCATGCCGGCGCGCTGCTGCGCGTCGAGGGCCCGCTCGGGCAGTTCTGGTTCAGGACCGAATCGCCGCGCCCGGCGATCATGGTTGGCGGAGGCACGGGGTACGCCCCGCTGAGGGCGATGATCCGGCAGTTGCTCGCCACTGGAGACCGACGGCCGGTCGCCCTGTATTGGGGCGCGCGCGGCATGGACGGACTCTACGAACACGCCTGGCTCGACGAACTCGCGCGCACGCGGCCGGGCTTCGTGTACCAGCCGGTTCTTTCGGATCGCGGGGCGGGCGACGACGGGATTCGACGGGGCCTCGTGCACGAGGCCGTGCTGGCCGATCACCCGGATCTTGCGGGAGTGGACGTCTACGCGAGCGGCCCGCCGGCGATGATCGAGGCGATACGCGCGAGCTACGCCGCGCACGGATTGCCGCGGGAGCAGCTCTTCTTCGACTCGTTCGACTACGCGCCGGATACGCTGGCGAAGATGAAGGCGCAGCCGCGCTGAGCCGCCTGCCGTTCAGCGCCGTCGCAGGCGCACACGAGGCAGGTTGGCACGACGTCCGACGGACTGTGTTACCGACTGCCGCAGGCACGCGGCGGCCCTGGTGTGCTCGCCCATCTGCTCGAGCAGATCGGCGAGGATCAGGCTGTTCTCCTGGCTCGGCCGCCGAGCGATGCTCGCCTCGAGATAGCTGCGCGCCTTGCCGAAGAGTTCGGCGCGCAGGCACAGTCGCGCGCAGCTCGCCAGCAGCTCCGCATCGTCAGGACGTTTGCGCAGCCAGGCCTCCGCGCGCTCGAGCGGTGCGAGCGGGTCGGACAGCGCCAGGTCACCGTACAGCCGTATCGCCGCGGCATCCGCTTGCCCGTCGATCAGCTCGCGAAGCGCCTTTTCTGCCGCCGGGTGGTCCTGGCACGACATGGCCGAACGCGCATAAGCCGCGATCGACTGCGGCAATTTGCGCACACCGCGCGGGAGGTCCGACCACGCTTTCTCCAGCCGGGCCTCGTCAGCGTGCTCGCCCGCGGCGCGAATCTCCTCGAGCTGCACGTGAGCCAGCAGCTCGTTCACCTGCGACTCCGGCAGTTCCTTGGCGCTGCGCAGCCGCGGGCCGAGCGCCAGCAGCGGCGCGCCGCGCCCCAGCTTCTGGTACAGCCTCGCCATCAGTTCGAGCCCACGCGAGTTCAGGTCTCCCGAAGCGTCGAGCTGCTCGAGCGTCCGCAGCGCGGACTCGTCCTGTCCACGCCGCATCTGCATCTCGGCCAGCGTGACGAGCGCGGCGGCCCGCTCGCCGGGTGCATCTTCCTGGGCCCGGGCGAGCCACTCGTCCCGTCTGTCGACGGCGTCGAGCAGGTCGGCGGCGCGTGCGGCCACGAGGTAGTTGGCAGCCGGCGAATCGGCATCCGGCGCCGAGCGCGACAGCAGTTCTTCGGCGCTCTTCCAGTTGCCGGCGGCGAGGTCGAGGAGTCCGCGTTGCGTTTCCTCACGCGCGCGACGCTTGCGTCGTTCGGCGCGGATCTGCGCCAGCCGCGCACGCGCACTTGCCGCTCCGACCAGGGTCCGCGCCAGAAAATACCCGCCTGCGAGCAGCAGTGCGAACACGGGCAGCGTGGTCTCGAACAGCGTGCGACCGAGACGCACGGCAACGTAGCCGGGATCGATGAGCAGCAGGTGCGCGAGCAGCCCGCCGGCCACCAGCGCGAGAGCTACGATCACGGCACCCTTCATGGAGGAGCCGCGTTGCCGCCCATGACCCGCTGCAGCTGGCGCGCAGCGGCGCCCACCGCCGGCAGGGGCGGTGCAATGTTCACGTCGCGCAGTGCAGCGATTTCCGCCAGCGTATTCGCTACCACGGGCGAGGACGTGTCGAAGAACTGCTCAAGCCAGGCGCTGGCTGCCTGGAGGGAATGCTGGTAGGCGGTTGCGTCCGGCTGCATCGCGGCCACGCGGGCGGCGAGCAGCAGGAGCTCGAGGTGCTGGCGACGCAGCGATTGTTCTTCCAGCGTCACCAGTCGCGTGGTGGCGGGGTCCACACGCCTGATCGAGACCAGGTCGCGCAGCGCCTGGGAAAGACGGTGCAGGCCCCGCTCGAGCGGTCCCGAGCGTTCCGACTGCGCCTCGAGCCTGCGTCCCTGCGTCGCCGGCACGCCGAGCACCGGCAACGTCGGCAGCGTGGACTCGATCGCGGCGATGCGAGTCAGCACGCCGGGCAGGTCAGGACTTGGCACGGCACGCAGTTCCGCGAGCTCGCGGCCGAGCAGGCTGCGCACTTCGGCCAAAGCGGGGTCGTCGATCGTGGCGAGACGCCCGTCCGCGGCTTCCATCGCGGCGATCGCAGTGACGACGTCGTGCTCCAGGTTCAGGCGGCGCGCGCCGAGGTCGAGCAGGTACATTGCCTCGGCGCGAACCCAGGCACGCTGCGGCGCCTCGGTGCGCGTGCGAAGCTCCTCGACGCTGCGGCCGAGTTCGTCTACCTGCGCCGGCAATTCGCGCAGCCCGCGCAGCTCCGTCCGCATGGCGTTCTGCGAGGTTTCGAGGCGGGCCGTCAGTGTCGAGAGTTGTCCGGCGATACGATCCTGCGTGCCGCGAACGTCGCTGACCAGACCTCGAACCCGCCCAACGCGATCGTCGAGCCGGACCAGGCGCCAGTGAGCGAGGCCTGCGAGCAGCAGGGCCACCACGGCGCACGCAACCAGCATCGGACTCGTGCCGCCGCCGGCGCGCCGCGAGTTGATCTCACCAGAGAGGGATTCGATTTCGGCCGACATCGGGTTCGCGCGAGCGCGCAGGTGTGCTACGCGCGAATCGTATCATGCAGGCGCGGATGAGCCGCTGCGTGCCCGTCGCTCGATCAGCGCATCGAGCATCGCCTCGTCCTCGGCACTTCGAGCCGCCACGATCTCGCCACGCCAGCCATGCCGGCGCGCCGCTGAGGCGACCCGCTCGCCGGGCACCAGCAGGGTCGCATCCTTGAGGCGTGGCGCCCGGGTCTCCGGGGCGAGCTGCAGCAACGACTCCAGCACCTCGACGCTGGTTGCAGCGACCACGGGCAATGGAGTCGCGCAGGCGCTGGCCAGCGCCTCCAGCGATCCCGCAGCCGGCACGGCCGGCAGGCGGCGGTAGACCTCGGCCACGACCACCGTCGCGCCGCGACGCACGAGCTCGGCGCGAAGCGCATCGCGCCCCCCGACGCCCTTGAACACCACGATGTGCCGGCCCGAGGGCGCGGCGAAAGCCGGGAGCGCGAGCAGGCCCTCCGAGTCCGCGCCTGTCGCTGGAATGGCCGCGACGTGGATCCCTGCCGCCGCAACGGCGCGCGCCGTAGCCGGGCCGATCGCCGCCGTCGCCGCCTGCGGGAGCCGACCGACCTGCGCGAGCGCGTGCTCGACGGCATTCGCGCTCGTGTAGACGACCCAGTCGGGCGGCTCGGCGGCAAGCGCCGAACGGACACTGTCGTCGAGCGGCACGGTCTCGATAATTACCGTGGGAAAAGCCACCGCAGCCGCCCCGTGCTCCTGCAGCATCCCGATGAATCGCGCGGCCTGGCGAGCCGGCCTCGTGACGACGACGACGAGTCCGGCCAGCGGCTGCTTCACGGCCGGGCGCCGGCCTCGCTGCGCAGTCGCTCGAGCAGCGGGCCGGCTCCTTCCGACTGCATGCGGCTCGCGAGTGTCCGGCCGAGCTCGACCGCTTCGGTCGCGGGGCCGCTGATCCGGTCGCGGTAGGCCTCACGGCCGTCGGGCGCGCCCACGAAGCCCCGCAGCGTGAGCGTCGCGCCGTCGAGCGATGCGTGCGCGGCGATCGGAGAATGGCAGCTGCCTTCGAGCGTTCGCGCGAACGCCCGCTCTGCGGTCAGGCGGAGGAATGAATCCGCATCGTGCAACGCGGCCAGCAGGCTCCTGCTTCGCGCGTCGTCCTCACGGCATTCGATGCCTATGACTCCCTGGCCGACCGCCGGCACCGAGAGTTCGAGATCGAGCACCTCGGTGATGCGCGCGCCGAGCCCCAGTCGCTCGAGACCCGCGCAGGCGAGCAGGATTGCGTCGAGGCCGCCCTCCTCGAGACGGCGCAGGCGGGTATCCACGTTGCCGCGCAGCAGCTCGAGGACGAGGTCCGGGCGCGCGCTCCGCAGCTGGGCCTGCCGGCGCGGGCTCGAGGTGCCGACTCGCGCCTGGTTCGGAAGCTCGGCAAATCTCGCGAAGCGCATCGAAATGAACGCATCGTGCGGATTGGCGCGCGGCAGGGCCGCGGCGATGCAGAAGCCGGGCGGGAGATCGCTCGGCACGTCTTTCATCGAGTGCACGGCGATGTCTGCACGGCCTTCCTGGATCGCGATCTCGAGTTCCTTGACGAAAAGACCCTTGCCGCCGACCTCGGCGAGCGCGCGATCCTGCACGCGGTCACCCTGCGTGCTCATCGGCACGAGTTCCACCGGAGTGTCGGGATGAGCGGAGCGGAGCAGGGTGGCGACGTGCTCGGCCTGCCAGAGGGCGAGCTTGCTGCGTCGGGTGGCGATGCGTAGCGATTGCGGCACAACGGACTCCGGAATTGTTCAGCCGGCCTTCCGGGCGCCGCCGGCTGCGTCGCTCTGGAAGCGGAACAGTGCGACGAGAAGGCCGAGCACGATCGGTCCCACGAACAGCCCGATGAAGCCGAACGCCTGCAGACCGCCCATGACGCCGACGAACACCGCCAGTGTCGGCACCTCCGCTCGGCCCGAGATCAGCAGCGGGCGCAGGAAATTGTCCGCCATGCCCACCGCGACCGTTCCCCAAAGGGTCAGGAAGATCGCATGCCCGTAGTCTCCCTGGCTCGCGAGGTAGAGCGCCCCTGGTCCCCAGACGATCACGGTGCCGACGAGCGGCACCAGCGCGAAGAGCGCTGCCAGCACGCTGAACACGAGTGCGGAGGGCAGGCCCGCGATCCAGAAACCGATGCCAACGAGCATGCCCTGCACCAGCGCCGTGACACCGATGCCCATGAACACCGCGCGGGTGACCTCCTTCAGGTGTTGCCACAGGCTGGCCCGCATGCGCTCCTCTATGGGAAGCATGCGCACGACCTTCAGCGCCAGCGCCGGCCCGTCGCGCAGCACGAAGAACAGCACGAACAGCATCAGCATGAAGCTGAGCAGCGTGCCGAGCGCGCCAAGCACGAACGTGCCGCCGGACGAGGCGAGGAATTGCAGGACGTGTTTGCCCGCCGCGACGAGCCAGCCCTGGACCTGCGCGATGGAAATGCCGGCATGCTGTCCGATCCAGTCGAGTGGCTCTTGCAGCCAGGGCACGCTCGACAGGTCCAGTGACGAGGCATCACTCAGCTGGGGCGCCCGGCTGTTGAGCTTGTGCAGCAATTGCGCCGCCTGGGCGGCGACCGCACCGGCGATCACCGCGACCGGCAGCACGAACAGGACTACCGTCAGCATCGTCGTGATCGCACTCGCGAGCCGGGCGCGCCCGCCCAGCCGGTCGGCGAGCCGACTGTTCCACGGCGCGAGCAGCGAGCCAAGCAATGTTGCCCAGAGGAGCGGCTGCCAGATCGGCGCGACGATGCGCCAGATCAGGTAGCAGAGCGACGCCAGCAGCAGTACGCCGCCCAGCCTGAAGTAAAATCTGCGTTCCGCCCCGGCCGGCGCGTCCTCGAGCGTAATCGTCGATTCGCCGATGTCTTCGCTTTTCTGGCTCAATCAATATCCGCCCGTAATCGACTGCCGCAGTGCCGGACCGCGAGTTGCGCCCCGATCAGGGACAAGTAAAGCACACACTCGAACGGATCAGACACACCCGGGGCCCAGCCGCGACCGCACCTCTGTCCGCGTACTCAGTCCCGAGAGGGATCTGCCGCAGTACCGTCCTGCGCGGCGAACAGAGCGTCCTTAAGGCGGAAGACCGTCGAGATGTCCTCGTCGCCATGCCCCAGTTCGATCAGCCGGCGATAATGCTCGAGGGTCGTTTCAATGACGGGCAGTCGCACCCCGTGGCGCGCCGACATGTCCTGGCAGATGCGCAGGTCCTTCTCGTGCAGTCGAACGCGGAAGCCGGCGGGATAGGCGCCCCGCACGATGTTCGGCGCCCGGTGCACGAAGTACCAGCTCGAGCCCGCCCCCTTGCCGAGCGTGTCCACCAGCTTGTCGAGCGGGAGGCGCTCGGCCTTCGCGAATGCCATGGCTTCCGCAATCGCCTCGATGATGCCCGCGCACATGATCTGGTTCGTTGCCTTGGCGGCCTGCCCGGAGCCGGTCGGGCCGAAGTGAGTGACGGTGCGTCCCATGGCCGACAGTACCGGGCCCGCGCGCTCGAAGGCCGCAGCCGCGCCCCCGACCATGATGGCGAGCGTTCCGTCCCGCGCGCCCTCGACGCCGCCGCTCACCGGTGCGTCGAGGAATTCGACACCTCGCCCCGCAAGCCGTGCCGCGGCTTCGCGAGCGGTGCCCGCGCTGACCGTGGAGCAGTCAATGACGATCGATCCGCGTCGCAGGCCAGGCAGCATCGCGTCCACGACCTCGAGGACGTCGGCGTCTGCCGAAACGCACAGCACGACCACGTCGCACGCAGAGGCGAGAGCGCTCGGACCGGCCGCCGACGTCACGTTCATTTCGGTGGCCAGTTCCAGCGCCCGCGCTGGCGTACGGTTCCAGACACCCTGCAGCAGCGTGGCACCGTGAAGCCTGCGGGCCATGCCACGGCCCATGGCGCCGAGGCCGATGAAACCGGTGGCCAGCTTCAATTCACTGTCCGCTGCAGAACTCGTCCATGACCTGCTTGGCGTTTGCGCGGGCGGCATCGATTTCCTCGCTCGTCAGGTACCTGCGCTCGCCACCCTGGTCGTCCTCGAACAGCCGGCGTGCGTCCATGTAGCCCTGATAGCGCTGGCGCGCCTCCGAGCAGCGCTTGGCGCGGTCCTCGGCCGTCATGGTGGCCGCCAACTCGGCGGACTTGGCCGGCGCCTTGCTCTGGGCAGAGTCGTCCTCGGCGTACCGGTTCATCTCGTCGGAATAGCGTTTCTGCAGCGCGGCCTGGTCCGTGGTCTTGTTGGCGATGTTGACCTTCTGGGCCGGGATGGACACAGGCGTGTCGGTGTAGACGGGATTGCCTTTGGCGTCCTTCGTCACATAGACGTCGCCTGCCTGGGCACCGGCTGCNAGCAGCAGCGCGGCTACGAACGTCGCGGTCGATTTCATGCGGGCAGCCTCCGTAGCGGTGAACNAAGTCTAGCAGGGTCGGCGCGAACGCCCCCAGCGGGGGATGACCCTGCGCGGGCAGAAATGCGACGGACAGCGCAACGCAGGCAAAAAAGAGCGGGCGCCGAAGCGCCCGCAAGGGGGGGTGAAGGCGGCCGAACCAGGAACGGCCGCCTTCCAACAAACCGGTCAGTTGTACGCGCGCTCGCCGTGCGAAGCCGTGTCGAGGCCTTCGCGCTCCTTGTCCTCGGTGACCCGCAGGCCGATGACGAGGTCCACGATCTTGAAGGAGACCGCGGCCACTACACCCGACCAGACGAGGCTCAGCAGCACGGCCCAGAGCTGCGCCTTGAACTGCGCGCCCATCGAGTATTCACCGACCGCATTGGCGACGTAGTCGTACACCCCGGTGCCGCCGAGCCATGGGGCACAGAACACGGCCGTGAGCAGGGCGCCGACGATGCCGCCGACGCAGTGGACGCCGAACACGTCGAGCGAGTCGTCGTATCCGAGCCTGTTCTTCAGGCTCGATACCGCCCAGAGACAGACGAGTCCGGCGATCGCGCCGATCGCGATCGCGCCCATCGGGCCGACCCAGCCGCAGGCCGGCGTGATGGCGACGAGGCCCGCGACCGCGCCGGACGCACCGCCAAGCATCGTCGGCGTGCCGCGGTGAATCCACTCGGCGAAAGACCACGCCAGCGCAGCGGCGGCGGTGGCGAGAATCGTATTGGCGAACACCATGCCGGTGAATCCGTTCGCCTCGAGACCCGAGCCGACGTTGAAGCCGAACCAGCCGACCCACAGCAGCGAGGCGCCCATCATGACCATCGCGACGTTGTGCGGCGGCATCGCGGTCGTGCGATAGCCGATGCGTTTGCCAAGCATCAGCGCGCCCACGAGGCCCGCGATGCCTGCGTTGATGTGCACCACGGTGCCACCGGCGAAGTCGAGCGCGCCCTTCTGGAACAGGAAGCCTGCCCCGGCCGTTGCGGCCGCACCGGCCTCGGCATCGGTGTAGGCGTCGGGACCGGCCCAGAACCAGACCATGTGCGCGATCGGCAGGTAGGAGAGCGTGAACCACAGCACCGTGAACAGCAACACCGCGCCGAATTTGATGCGCTCGGCGAACGCGCCGACGATCAGCGCCGGCGTGATGCAGGCGAACGTGAGCTGGAAGATGAAGAATACGTACTCGGGAATGACCACGCCCTTGCTGAAGGTCGCGGCGACCGAGTCCGTGGCGAGGCCCCGCATGAAGAGCCGGTCGAAGCCGCCGATGAAGGCATTGCCCGAGGTGAATGCCAGGCTGTAGCCGTAGATCGCCCAGAGCAGGGAGACCATGCAGAAGATCATGAAGACCTGCATCAGCAGCGACAGTACGTTCTTCGAGCGGGCCATGCCGCCGTAGAAGAGCGCGAGGCCCGGGATGGTCATCAGGATGACGAGGACCGTCGAGGTCATCATCCAGGCGGTGTCGCCCTTGTCGGGCACCGGTGTGTCCGCGAGTCCGAGGGCGGGCGCGAGCATGGCGCCCAGGGCGAGCGCGCCGCTCCATGGGCGGCGCCGGGCGGCGGTCAGCATGTTCACTGGCATTCTCCTGTCGGTCTGTCTGAGTTGATGACTGCGGGCGATCGCCGGGTCAGACGGCCTCGGCGCCGGTTTCTCCCGTGCGGATGCGCACGGCCTGGTTCAGCTGCGTAACGAAAATCTTCCCGTCGCCGATCTTGCCGGTGCGGGCCACGTTGGTGATGGCTTCGATCACCTGTTCGACGACCGTGTCGTCCACCGCGATCTCGACCTTGGTCTTGGGCAGGAAGTCGACGCGGTACTCGGCGCCGCGATACAACTCGGTGTGGCCGCGCTGGCGGCCGAAGCCCTGCACCTCGGTCACGGTCACGCCCTGCACCCCGATGTCGGCGATGGCCTGCCGCACTTCATCGAGCTTGAACGGCTTGATGATTGCGGTGATGAGCTTCATCGGCGGCAGTCCTCCGGGTGTTGCGACGGGTTCCGTGGACCTCAATGCAGGAAGCGTGCCACCAGTCAGGAGGCACGCGGATCGCGACTTTTGTCGCTGCAGCCAGCGGGTGACGCACCAACATGGAGCGGAGCGCGTCGGGATCGCCTCACGCCGGGGCGCGATCTCTTACACTAGCCCCTCCCCAGTCACGATCCGCTTTGCCATGGCCTTCGACCCACGCCTGATCGACGACCTTGCCCGCCGGCTCGCCGGATCCGTTCCGGAAAGCGTGGTTGCGCTGCGGCGCGACCTGGAGCAGAACTTCAAGGGCGTGCTGCAGGGCCAGCTCGCACGGCTCGAACTTGTCACGCGCGAGGAGTTCGACGTGCAGGCCGCGGTACTGAAGCGGACCCGCGAGAAGCTCGCCGCACTGGAGAAGCGGCTCGCGGAACTCGAGGCGAAGGGCTAGCGGGCGGCGGCTACGCGACGGGAGATACCGCGCATCCGCCGGTTCAGCGCAGCAGCTGCGGCGCCACGTCCGCGGCGATGAAGATTCCCATCACGACGAGCAAGACGCCGAACAGCCGGCGCAACGTGGCCTGGGGCAGTCTCTGGCCGAGCTTCTGTCCCGCGAAGCTGCCCACGACGCCCACCGAGGCGACCATGAGCAGGATTCGCCAGTCGAGCGTGAGGCCCTCGTGCTGCAGCACGCCGAGGTACTTGCCGAAGCCGCTGAAAGAGTTGAGCGTGATCACGGCGAGGCTGGTGCCGACGGCACTGCTCATCGAGACACCCGCGAGAAGCACCAGCGCTGGCACGATCAGGAACCCGCCACCCACGCCGACGAGCCCGCTCAGCAGGCCGACGCCCACGCCGCCCGCGACGACCGCGAAGCGGCTCGCTTCGTGGCCGGGTCGCGTCACGACGCCGCCGCGCAGCATCCGCCACGCAGCCAGCAGCATCACGCCGGCGAACAGCCCGAGCTGGACCGGGCCCGGCACCCAGTGCGCAAGCGTCGCGCCCACCCAGGCGCCGGCCATGCCCGGGAGCCCGAACCACGCGACGTTGCCCCAGTCCACCTGCCGGCGCAGCGCGTACGGCACGCTGCCAGCGGCGGCTATCAGCCCGACGACCAGCAGTGAGCCGCCGATCGCGAGCTTGTCCGGCTGGCCGACGAGGTAGTGCAGCACCGGGACGGTGAGGATCGAGCCGCCTGAGCCCAGCAGTCCGAGGCTGAGGCCGATCGCGAGCGCACCGAGCAGGGCGAGGAGCACGGTGGGCGACGGCCGTCGCGCTAGCCGGCGCAGGTCGGCCGGCGGCGGCCGGCACCGGTACGTGCGGCCGGCGAACCAGGCGCACAATAGATGTCCTGCAGCAGGGCCATCACCCGCGTCACCGGCCCGGGCGGCAGCGAATAATGAATGGACTGGGCCTCCCGGCGCGTTTCTACGAGTCCGGCCTCGCGCAGCAGCGCGAGGTGCTGCGACAGCGCGGACTGGCTGAGCGACATGCGCTGGTTCAGTTCGCCCACTGTCATCGGCTGCTCGAGCAGGTTGCAGAGCACCAGCAGGCGCTGCTCGTTGCCCAGCGTCTTCATCAGCGCTGCCGCGTCGGATGCGTGCACCTTCATCTGCTCGAGCGCGATCCGCCCAGGTGCATCTGGCGCGGTGCGGCGACGTGCGGCGGGCGACATGCGCGACTCCGTGTCCCGATCTGCCGCCATCGTAATTCATTATTGACTAAATTAGCAATCCCTAATATGGTGCGCCCCCTGCCATGAAAACCGCTACTACAGTGAAGCTGTCGGTCACGCCGTTCTTCCACG
>PDVJ01000159.1_pt1 | contig 20285 bp, 22 predicted proteins | sample 1369811 | NCBI WGS metagenome assembly PDVJ01 (sample SAMN07795376, study PRJNA414565) | Alkali sediment metagenome, whole genome shotgun sequencing project. | reverse complement strand
AAGGTAAAAGGCGGAAGGAACATCAGCGCCGTCTCGATACCGAAGGCATCGGACAACGCACCGACAACGGGCGGGCCCAGAGCGCTGCCCAGAACATGCTGAGTGACGACATTGGTACTCAGGGAAACCGCCCTCAGCCCCGGGTGGACGACATCCTGAGTGACAGACACCGCGGGCGGCACGAATGCAACTGCTGTCACCCCGCTCAGGAGCAATACCGCATACTGCAAAGGTCCATGGACAAGCGTGAAAGCCGCCAGCAGAATCAGCGTGGTGGATAACGAGGATAGAAACGGGAAGAGCATCCGCGCGTTCTTTCGCGTCCTGAACCAGCGGTCAGCCAAGAACCCACCCAACGGCGCTCCCACGATGGCCAGGAGCATGATCGTGGCAGCCTTGGTGCTCGCCTTGTCCACCGGCAGCGCATCCAATCGGTGAAAGTAGGTCGGCAGCCACGCAAGAAGCGCCGTGGTGACGAAAACGTTGGCGGCAAAGCCGAGGTTGTTGAAGATGAGCGTTTTGTTGCCGGCAAACTGGCGTACCACGTCCCGCAGGCCCAGGGTCACCTGACGCGGGGGGCCTTGATGATCGGCGACGGTTTGAGTCAGGGCGACGGTCTCGTAGTCTCGCACGAAGAAGAAAAGCAGCGCTACCAGAATTCCAGGTGCGGCCACCACCCCGAAGGCATGCCGCCAACCATAGTGCTGGGCGATGAAGCCGCCCAGCGCAATCCCAATCGCGCTCCCGAGCGGGATCGAGGCGTTCCAGATGCCAAGCATGCGGGCCCGCTTCTCCTCGGGGAAAATGGCCGAGATCATGGCTGTGCCGCCTGGCGCATAGCCGGCTTCACCGATTCCGATGGCGGTTCTGGCCACCAGCAGCTGAGTGAAATTCCTTACAAAGGCGCAACCCAAGGTCGCTGCTCCCCAGGCGACGGACATCCAGGCAATGCACTTTTTTCGACTCCACCGATCGATGAGCACGGAAACGGGAAGAGTAAATAATAGGATGGACCAGTACACCGCGGAGACGAGCAGACCGCAATGGGCGTCGGTCAGGCCCCAGTCTCTCTTGAGAAATGGAAAGAGGGACACGACCACCATGCGGTCGATGTAATCGAACATATAGAGCAGAAAGAGCAGGATGAAGGTCACACGGGCTGAGGACCGGGAAAGCGCATAGGCATTGGCGTCGAGGGACTTCACCGTTGTGTCCTTCCGGCGGTCTGGATCGCACCTGCTCCCTTCAGTCTACGATTGGCCAGCAGGGTCTTGGTAGCGTCCATATTTCTTTGCCGCCTCGAACATGGTGATGCAGTTCTCGGGATTGACTCCCGGGTGGAGCGAGTTGGACTCACTCAGAATGTACCCCCCGCCCGGGGCTGCCACTTCGATGGCTCGATGTACTGCGCTCTCCACCTGCTCTGTCGTTCCGTTGCACAGGAGATCCATGCAGTCGATATTTCCGATGAGGCATATTCGATTCCCGCAATACTGTTTCACCTTCTCCAGGTCCATGCCCGCATGCGGCTCCAGGGGGTTCAATCCATCGTAGCCGGTTTCCAAAAGGATATCCAGTATGTTCCAGAGATTGCCGTCGCTGTGGCGCACCACCTTGAGGCCGAGCGCGTGGGCGCGCTGGACGATCTTGCGATTGTATGGATTGACGAACTCCTGGAAGTGGCGGGGAGAGATCAGGGTTGCTCCGGTGGTGGCGATGTCATCCTCAACCACCAAAACGTCCAGGCCGGCGTCGGCGAGCATGTCAAGTTGCAGCAGGTTGTACTCCAATACCATGGAGGCAATCCGGTGCACGAATTCGGGAGACTGGATCATCTTGACCATGAGATTCTGCATGCCTGCGAGTCGCCAACTGCGAACAAATGTCCCCCGCATCAGCCAGAATAGAGCGACTTGGCCCTTGAATCGCTCCCGGGCGAGATCCAACAGGAGCAGGTCTTTGCGTTTCGGCATGGGGGGTCGGTATCCCTTCAAATCGGCAGCCTCTTGCACCGGATGTCCCTTGGGCACCGGAAGTCCATGGGGACTCCGAAGGTACATGATTCCCCAGTCGTCCATGACACGTGCTTTGTCCAACTCGACCTCGTGGCCGATCTCGAAGGAAGTGCAGCCGTCCACGCCGAAATGCTCATGGATCAGAAACAGCGTGTCCAACAGCTTCAGCTTCTCCGTATCCGTCATGTCGTGGAACTGCTTGGGCTCGGGAAGCCCCTCGGTAAGATGACGGCCGATGCCGATGATAGGGCCTTCGTTGATTCCGTGGATGTACAAGGGAACGCGGTCGGGTTGCTTGACGTTGAGGGCCTCGAAAATACGTTCTCTACCGGTCATGGGATTCCTCCGCCGGGTATGTGAAATATCATTCTCCTCCCCATACAGACCCATCGCGGAGGCCACCAGGGTGGAAATGGACGTTCTCTCTTTTACTTCAGAAGATCTTTCAGCACGTCCGGGCGATTGGTGGTGATCGCATCCACCTTCATGTCGATCATTTGCTTAAGGTCTTCCGGCCTGTCCGGCGTCCACACCGATACTTTTAACCCCAGCTGCCGGGCTTCCGCTAGAGACTCCGGAGTCAGGTTCTTGAAAAAGGGGGACCATATACGTCCGCCGGCAGCCTTCACCGCCCGGGGCGCCGATCCATTGAAGGCGTCAACGTCGAGCCCGGCCATCCAGGGCGAGGCCCCAGGCTGGTTCGGTTTGAGGGTGTTCGATCCCGGCGTGACGATGGTAAGGTAGACAGTCGCCAGTTCCGGTGCAGTCTTCTGAATGTGCACGAGGTTGCGCCAGTCGAAGGAAAGGATCCACGTGCGCTCGGCGATTCCCTCCTCTTTGAGCATTTTCACCACCTGGTCAGAGACGACTTCGGGCGGCGGGGTCAGGGCCGGCTCATCCGGCGAGGTCTTGATCTCCACGAAGAGCCGGGTGGAGGGGTTGCATGATTTCTTGAACAGCTGAATGACTTCTTTGAATGTGGGGATCCGCTCACCGTCCACCGGGGCTTGCTCGGGATAGCGCCCGGCATAAGAGGTTTTCGGCTGCAGGCGGCCCACGTCATAGGTCTTGAGCTGGGCCACGGTGAGATCCCGTATGGCCGGCGGCGATCCGGCTGCGATCCAGGCTCCGTCCGCTGCGCGGGCGATTTCCGGTCTCAGCTTGAAATCGTGATGCACGATCAGCTCTCCATCGGCCGAAACCAAGACGTCGAGCTCGAACCCGTCGATGCCGAGCTCGCAGGCCCTGGCAAAGGCGGCCAGGGTGTTCTCCGGCAGCAGTCCCACGGCCCCTCGATGGCCAATGATCAAGGGCCTCACACCCGCTGCTTCCGCAGCAGGGGTCTGCGACTGCGATGGGGCGGGAACACCCACGGTCAAACACAAGCCTACCATCGCCATTGTCAGTTCTTGGTTGATGATGCTCTTGTTCATTGAAAATCTCTTTTGAAATCCGTGGTCAAGCGATATAGGGACTTCTTGCTATTTGGACACTAGGGATCTTTCTGCAAGCGGCGGGCAATCTCCTTATGAAGCTGAAGACTCCTCTCTTCAATTCTTTTGTGGTCCGACCACATGGTAAGCGTTCTCTCCCTTGCCTGAACGGAGATCCCTGTCCGTTGCCAGAGGAAAATCAATGCTCAGCCCGCGAACCACCAGGCAAACGCTCAGGTTGTTGCGACAAAGCCGGACGGCGTCAGCGTTTGAACGATCTTGGCTCCGCGCATGAGCTGCTCCCTGTCCAGAGTCACTAACTCGGCTGCAAAGAGCGATGCCGTCGCCAAGTACACTGCATCCGCGCCTCGCAACCTGTGCTTCGCCCCGAAAGCCGCGGCTTGCCTTGCAAGCCCCTCATCCAATGTGACGAGAACCGTGTTCGGCAATTGGCCGACGGCCAGGCCATACTGTTGCGCAAGGTCCTCATCGCTTCCGGTTCGGCTGAGCGCAGCGGCCGTCTCGACCAAGACGATGGTCGGCAGGAATAACCTTGGCCGTGCACGGCGCACCCATCGCAGAAAGTCTGCGCTTTCTTGAAACCCCGGTTCCGATGGTCGCGCTGCGCTGACGAAGACGCTCGAATCCACGGTTATCAGTCGCATCTCAACGTCTCATCCGATCCAGTTCTTCAACTGGCGACTGCATCTTGCGCCCCTCGGCATTTCGGGCCAGTTGATCCGCAAGTGTTTGCCACGCCTCCCAGGCGCTATCCGTCGGGGATGGAGAAAGGAGCCGTTCACCGGCATCCACGGGCACGATCAGTGCCTCAACCTCGCCGCGCTTCGTTACCGCGTAGCTGGTCCGGCGATTTTTCACATCTTCAATAATGGCTGAGGCGCGTGCCTTGAGTTCACGGATGCCGATGGTCGGTCTGCCCTCTGCCTTCTTGGCTCGGCGGCTTCTCTTGGCTCGGGACGCGACTGGATTGCGCATTGTAGTCACCTCTATTATCTTTCGTGGCTACATACTAGACTGTAGGACTGGGCTTGTCAAGTCAAGGATTTGCGGGCTCCAGGGGCTCTAGGAGAAATCCGACTTTATGTGCGACCGAGGTGGATAAGAACTGGCTCCCAACGGGCCGAGAAATAGGGGATTCCGCCCATGTATGTCAAGAGCGAAACCTCCGCATCATGTGGACGGCCAGATGATCGCACTGGAAGGGGTGCCCGGGGTGACGCGGTCCGCGAGGAGTGAAAAGCTGAGGAGGCCTGATCCTCTGCGCATAGGTAATACTGCGAATCCTGCGGCTTGCGAGGGCGGTATGCCGGAGAAATGTCAGGCATGACCTGAAGGTGTTTTGGATCGCAGTAGGAGTTGATTCCCCTGGTTGTGCCTGTCCAGGAACTCGATCCAGTGAACCGTCAGGGTGACGGCGGTGAAATCTTGTTCTACCTTTCCCTTCAGGACATAGGGCCGCATCTCGTTCAGCATGAAGCAGAACTGGTTATACGCTTTCGGGAAGAAGACGCAGAAGGGGTGTCGAAGGATCGAAGGGCCTTTTCCAGGCTCCGGCACAGGATCTCCCTATCCCGAAGCAGGTATGGGGAAGATGCTTTCGAATGCGATGGACGAGACTGGAAATGGACATGGCGCTTGCCCCGACTTTCTACCCGAGAACGTGTAACTGCCTCAGCCGTCCAATCTCCACTTCATCGTATTGGAGCAGTTCTTTCAGGACCGCCTCCGTGTGTTCTCCCAGCAGCGGCGGTGCAAGGCGCGCCTGTGCTGGCGTACGGGAGAATTTGAAGGGAAAACCCAGTTGCACGACCAGGCCTTCCGTTGCGTGCTCCATGTGGAAGACCATCTCTCGCGCCTGAACATGTGGATCGGCAAACGCCTCTTCAAGGTCCAGGATCGGCCCGCACGGAAGACCTGCCTCCTCGAACAGACGGAGCCATTCCTCGCTGTCCCGCTCTCTCATCCTGGCCTCGAAAAGGGGCATGAGGGTGTCTCGGTGCTGGAGTCGTTTCACGTTCGTATCGTAGCGGGGATCGCCGGCGAGGGATTCCAGCCCGAGAATCCGGCAAAACTTCGGATACATGGTGTCATTGGTGGCCAGAACCTGCACCCACTTTCCATCGCGGGCGACAAAGGCCCTCGCAGGCACGCGGTGGATATGGTCCAGGCCCCATCGGCCGGGGGATTTTCCCGTGGCGAAGTACTCCATGGCCATGATCGTCAGGGTGGACAGGGTGGCGTCATAGAGTGCAAGATCGATGTGCTGGCCCTGCCCGGTTGCCGAACGGTGGCAATGGGCGGCCTGGATGGCGATCACGGCATACAGGCCTGTGATGAGATCGGTGATGGGGACGCCCACCTTGACGGGCGGCCTGTCCTTTTCCCCCGTGATGGACATGAGGCCCGTCATGCCTTGAATGATGGGATCATAGGCCTTTTTTGCCCGGTAGGGGCCGTATTGCCCGAAGCCCGAGATGGAGCAGTAGATGAGTCCGGCGTTCAAGCGGTGCAGCGTTTCGTAGTCGATCCCCATCTTGGCGGCCATGCCCGGCGTGAAGTTCTCCACCACGACGTCAACCTGCCGGGCCAGCGCCTGGACGATCTCCTGCCCCTGCGGAGACTTCAGGTTGATGGTGATGGATTTCTTGTTTCGATTCAAGCTCATGAAGTACCCGCTCCCCCCCCGGGGAAGGGTGGGGGGCCAGGTCCTCGTTTCATCACCCTCCGGAGGTTCCACTTTGATGACCTCTGCCCCCAGGTCGCCGAGGATCATCGTGGCGAAGGGACCGACGAGGACCCTGGTGAAATCGAGGACCCTCAGATTCCGGAGCGGCAAGGTAGCGTCCATGCCGGTTCTCAATTGACCCGCCGTTCTTTTCCCGCCCAGAATCGTTCCCGGACGCTCCGCCGGGCTATCTTTCCGTTCGGGTTCTTCGGGAGTTCCGTCACGAAGTCCACCGATTGCGGTTTCTTGTAGGCGGAGAGGGATTCCCGGCAGTGCCCCATGATTTCCTCCTCCGTAGCCGCATGGCCTTTTTTCAGGACGACCAGCGCCTTGATGGCCTCTCCCCACTTGTCGTCCGGTACGCCGATGGCGCATGCCTCCATGACGGCGGGGTGCCTGTAGAGGATCTTTTCGATTTCCGACGGATACACATTGAAACCGCCCGTGATGATCATGTCCGTTTTGCGATCCACGATGTAGAGATATCCCTCGTCATCCACCCTGGCCATGTCCCCGGAATGGATCCACCCGTCCACGATGGTCTTCCCGGTCAATTCCTCGTCCCTGTAATAACCCTTCATGATGTCCGCGCCGCGCGCTGTGATTTCTCCGATCTCCCCCGGGGCGACGTCCCGGCCCTCCTCGTTGACGACCCGCACCTCTGTGTCGAAGACGGGCCTGCCGCAGGATGACAGCCTTGCCGGGTTGTGCTGCAACGCTTCCGTATGATCCGTTGCCGTGAGGACGGTGACAAAGGATGTCGTTTCGCTCATGCCGTAGCCCTGGATCAGAATCGGGCCGAACAGATCGATGGCCTGCTGCACCCGTGTGGGCGAGATGGGGGCGGCGCCGTAAAAAATCCCCTTAAGGCTGTCGAAGCGGTACTCCCTGGCCTTCGGATGGCTCACGATCACGTTGATCATGGTGGGGACCACCATCGTGTAGTTGATCTGTTCCCGCTGGACGATGTCCAGAAGCATGTCGAGATCGAAGCGGTTCAGAATCACGTTGCACCCGCCTGTAAAAAAGAACGGCATGAGGAGCATCCCGCTGACATGGGTGATGGGCCCCACATGGACCAGTTTGTCTCCGGGTTTGATGCGGATCTCGGGAAACATGAGGGCCTTCCGGATCATGGCCAGCCGGTTGCCGTAGCTCTGCATGATTCCCTTGAGCTTTCCCGTCGTTCCGGACGAGTAGGTCAGTACGGCCAGGTCATCAGGTTCCACCTCGACATCCGGCGCTATGTCCCGGTTTTCCACCAGCAGGGTTTCGTAGGCTTCTGCACCGGCATGCGGGCCGTCGAGATGGATGAATGTTCGGACCGTATCCAGGGACGGGCGGTGGTCCATGATGGGTTCCAGATGCGCCTTGTCGCCGAGAAATGCGCGGACCTCCGCGTTGTTCAGGATGTCGATGACCTCTGTCGTCGAGAGGCGGGCATTGATCGGGATGCGAACCATGCCCGCCTTGTAGCAGGCCACCTCCATTTCGGCGATCTCGTGCCGGTTCCACGACTGGATCGCCACCCGGTCTCCTTTATTCAGGCCCTGGGCATAGAACCCCTGGGCCAGGCAATTTGTCCTGCGGTCCAGTTCCCGATAGGTGATCTGCCTTCCCTCGAAAATCATGGCGTTCTGCTCCGGATAGAATTTCGCGCTCCGGGAAACATACCTTCCGAGATTCATACGGTCCTCCTTTTTTTATCGCTGGATCTCGTCCCGCAGGCTGCGGGACATCAACCATGCGTAGAGCGGCGGTGAGAGCCGGAAAAGGGCATGGGAGAGCCTCCCCGTGGCCGACAAAACCAGAAGGTCCTTCCTCCGGGCGGCGCCTCTGACGATTGCTGCCGCGACCTCTTCAGGAGACGCCACCCGGCCCACCTTGGTGCGCTCGTGGACGTTGACCTCTCCCCGGGGGTCCAGGGCTCGCACCTGCAGGTTGGTGCGGGTGAACCCGGGACAGACGATCATGACGTGGACCCCTAAGCCCTTGAGTTCGGAGCGGAGGGTCCCGAACAGCCCATGGAGGGCGTGCTTGCTTGCGCAGTACGCGGTCCGCCCCAGCACCGGCGCCAGCCCCGCGATGCTCGATGTGACGATGATCATGCCGCGGCAGGCTATCAGACTCTCCAGGGCCGCTTTCGTGCAATAGAGGGCCCCGAAGAAGTTTGTCTCCATGACCCTGCGGATAGCGGCCGCAGTTGCCTCCCGGAAAGGACCCCGCTGGGTGATGCCCGCATTGTTAAACAGGATATCGATCCTTCCGAAATGACTGCCGGCGGCCTCCATGGCGGTCCGGCATTGGGATTCGTCGGCAATGTCGCAGGGAAAGGAGATGGCGGCAATGCCTTCCTGCAGCAATCTATCTCTCTGCTTTTCCGCTTCAGCCGCATCCCTATCCAGCAGGGCAATGCGAGCCCCTGCCTTTCCGAATGCATGGGCCGTTGCTGCGCCGATGCCGCTGGCACCTCCGGTGATCACCACGACCCGGTCTCTCGGCCAGTCGTGCGCCTCCTGTCTTTTCCCCGCCCCGGTCACAAGCCTTTCTCCCTCATGAAGTTCTCCTCGATCCAGCGCGTGTGTACCGCTGAGTCCCGGAATGCCGTGCTTTTCAGAATGCGTTCGTGAAAGGGAAGGGTCGTGTCGATGCCCTTGACCCGGAAACAGGCAATGGCCTGCTGCATCCTTTCGATGGCCTCCCGGCGCGTGTCTCCCCGGACGATGAGTTTGGCCAGGAGAGAATCGTAAAAGGGAGGAACCTCATAACCGGAAAAACAATGGGTGTCGACGCGTATGTCCGGCCCATGCGGGGGCGTCCATTCCCGGATCCTGCCGGGACAGGGACGGAAACCGGCCTCCGGAGATTCCGCCGTGATGCGGCATTCGATGGCGTGTCCCGTGCAGGCAATGTCTTCCTGGGCGAAAGACAGTCCTTCGCCCCCCGCGAGCTGGATCTGCTCCCGGACGAGATCGATCCCCGTGACCATCTCCGTGACGGGATGTTCGACCTGGATACGCGTGTTCATCTCCAGAAAATAGAAGGTTTCCCCGTCCTGATCCCAGATAAATTCCACCGTACCGGCGCTCTCGTAGGAGATGTGCCGGGCGATGGCGACGGCTGCGTCGCAAAGGGCCTTGCGCTGGGCCGAGGTGAGGACCGGGCAGGGGGATTCTTCTACCATCTTCTGGTGGCGGCGCTGGAGAGAACAGTCCCGCTCGAAGAGATGGACGACATGGCCCTCTCCGTCGCCCATGATCTGCACCTCGACATGGCGGGCATGGGAGAGGTACTTCTCCAGGTAGAGGCGGTCGTCGCCGAAGGCGGTCCGGGCCTCGGCGGCCGCCTCCAGCAGCAGCGGCCCCAGTTCCCTCGCATCCTGCGCCACCTTCATGCCTCGCCCGCCCCCGCCGGCCGCTGCCTTGATGAGGACCGGGTATCCGAGTCCGTCCGCTGCCCTGGCGGCCGCCTCCGGGCTTTGCACCTGTCCGGAACCCGGGATGATGGGGACACCGATCTCTTGCGCCATCCGGCGCGCCCATAACTTGTCACCCATCTGACGGATCTGTTCGGCCCGGGGACCGATAAAAACCAGACCGTATTTTTCGCAGGCCTCCGGGAGGGCCGGCTGTTCGGCAAGGAATCCGTAGCCCGGATGAATCGCCTCGGCCTTCGTGCCCAGGGCGGCGGCGACGATGGTGTCTACCTGCAGATAACTCCGCATGGAGGGCGGGGGACCGATGCAGACGACCCGGTCGGCCATCCGGCCGGGCAGGCTCTCTCTGTCCGCTTCCGAGACGGCAAGGATGGATTCCACGTCGAGTTCCCGGCAGGCGCGGAGGATGCGCATGGCAATCTCTCCACGGTTGGCAACGAGGATCCTTGAAATCCGCTTGCGCATCACGGTCAGCCCCCTCCTTCCTTTGTTTTTTCGACGCAGACGAGGAAAAGGGGCTCTCCATACTCCACCAGATTGCCCTCCCCGGCACAGATTCGCACGATCCGGCCACAGAGGCCTGCCGGGACGGCATATGTTTTCTCCAGTACCCGGATGTATCCTGTGGGGCTTTCCAGCTTTACTTCCTGACCCAGGTCCGCCAGGGGAGGATCGCCCGTCCCGGCTGCCCGCTGAAAGACGCCGAGCCGCGGCGCCGTGATGGGAAGGATCTTCTCCGGACTTGGCGACGGATGGGCAGGTGGAGCGGCGGGTGCGCTCTCTGTTTCCCGGATGGTTTTGCGCACGTGCACACGGGCGTCTCCCATGCAAAGGCTCAGTTCCTCGATCCGGGAGCCCTTGAGGAACGCTATGATTTCCAGTGCTTCTTCTATCGTCATGGTCTTCATGAGCAATGCTCCGTAACGATCCGGTCCCTCATGACACGATCCGCAAGGGGACCTTCTCCACCTTTTCTAGGTCCCTTGCATAGAAAAAGGAGGCGCAGAGGTAAAGGACCGAGGCGATCAGCGAAAAAACCGGGACCACCATGAGTGCTGTCTGGATGTCGTACCGGTCGGACAGGGCACCCACAAACAGGGGACCCAGGGAACTCCCCAGGAGATTCTGGGAAACGACGCAGAAACTGTAGGAGGTGGCTCGCAGGCCGGGATGCACGACATCCTGCGTCACCGCAATGGCAGCGGGGGAAAAGGCGCTTGCCAAGACACCGCCCAGAAGGATCAAGGGATACTGGAGGGGGCCCTGCAACGCATAGAAGGCCGTGAAGAAAACGACTGCCGTGGCCAGGGAGGACAGGGCCGGAAACAGAAGGCGGCCGTTGGTCCTTTTTTTCCGCCACCGGTCCGCGAGATATCCGCCCAGGGGAAACCCGACGACTGACAGGAGCATCACGAGGCTCCCCTTGAGGGCGGCATTCTCCATGGAAAGGTGATCCACCCGGTGGAAGAAGGTCGGGAGCCAGCTCAGGTACGCCGCCGTGAGAAACATGGAGCCGGCGAAGGCGGCGTAGGTGAGAAGCAGAGAGGGCGTGCGGGAGAAGGTATGCAAGACGTCGCGGGTCTTCAGGGTCTCTGGCTGGTCCGGGGCCCCCCCCGCCTTTTTTTGCAGGGACACGGTCTCATAGTCTCGGACGAAAAAGAACAGAATGGCCACGATAAAGCCGGGCAGGGCGACGATGCCGAAGGCGTGGCGCCATCCGTAATAGGTGGCGATGTATCCCCCCGCGACGATCCCGATAGCGCTACCCAAAGGCAGGGCTGCGGTCCACAGGCCGACGATGAGGGACCGCAGTCGCTCGGGGAAGAGGGCCGAGATAAGGGCCGTCCCCCCTGGGGCATATCCGGCCTCGCCCACGCCGATAGCGGTGCGGGCGACAAAGAGCTGGCCGAAATTTTTCGCAAAGGCGCAGGACACGGTGGCGATGCTCCAGAAAACGGCCATGATGCCGATGCTCTTTTTCCGGCTCCACCGGTCGATGAGCACGGAGATGGGTGCCGACAGGATGACAATAGACCAGTAGACGGTGGAGACCAGGAGCCCGCACTGGGTGTCGGACAGGTTGAAATCGGCCTTCAGGTATGGAAACAGAGAGACGACGACCATCCGGTCGATATAGTCGAACATGTACAGGAGAAACAGGAGGGCAAAGACGTAATAGGAATACCCTTTGGACATCAGGTAGCCGTTCGGGATCGTCTTCGGGCTTGCCATGGCTTACCTCCCTGCCAGCCGGGCTGGCCTAAAAGGTCTGCTCCACTTTCAAGGCGCCTTTCTGCAGGCGGACGCGGCGCAGGCCCGGCCGCTTCCCAAGTTCCCGGATCAAGGCGGCCAAAGGCTTCTGTGATGCGGAAACAGAGATGGCCCGTCTGTTCTTCTGGAACTTCTCCAGGGTGGGCCGGCTGAAAAAGAGGGTCAAGAGCAATTCTTCGTCGGAAACAACCCCGCCCCGTTCCGCCCTAGCCTGGCTCACCACCGGTTCGAGATAGTGTTCGGCCGGATCGATAGGGGTATGATCCTCTCCCGTCAGGATGCGGTCCATGATATCCGGATGGATGGGCGCTGCCGGCGACCCATAGTAGCCGCGGGCGTACAGGCACAGGTCAGAGGGGACCGTCCGGTAGCGATCGCCTTGGATGACGTTGAACACGGCCTGGACCCCCACGATCTGGGAGAAGGGGGTGACCATGACGGGAAAGCCGATTTCCTCGCGGACCCTCCCGGCCTCCTCCAGGACCTCGGGGAGGCGATGGGCGAGGCCCAGGTTTCCCAACTGGCTCGCCAAATGGGACATCATCCCGCCGGGGATCTGGTGGGCCGCATATTTCTCATACTGGACAGAGTTGAAGGGCACCCGCTGGCCCGTCGGCTTTTTCTCCTCGTATGCCACCCAGCAGAAGTGGTCGTCGATCCGTTTGACGAGGGCATCGTCCATCTGCGTTTCCAGCCCCATCTGCCGTGCCAGGCGCAGGGTTTCTTCCGTGGAGGGGATGGAATTGCCCTGGGAGAGGGGGGCGCTGGCCGTGGAGAGGATGTCGACGCCGAGCTTCATGGCCTCGGTGTAACAGGCCGTCCCCATGCCCGTTCCGCAGTGGCTGACAAAACTGAGATCGAGGTCGTCGCCCATGGCCTTGCGGATCGCCGGGATCAGGGTGCGGACCCGCGCCGGGGTCAATAGCCCGCTCGCATCGGCCAGGGTTACGCTGTCGACCCCCAGCTCCCTGCACTCGGCGGCCTTCGCAGCGTAATACGCGTCCGTGTGAACCGGGCTAAGAGCAAAGACCAGGGCCGGATGGATCTGGAGGCCGATGTCCCTGGCCACCTGGATGTGCCAATGGAGGTTGGCCAGGTCATTGAGGCCGTCGAACACGGCCAGGCCCTTGATGCCGACCTTCTGCAGGCACCGAATCAGCAGTTCGATGGCGTCATTGGGAAAACGTCGCCAGCCGAAGGCGCTGCGCCCCCGGATCAGGATCTGCAGGTCCGTCCGGAAGATCCGTTGGGAGAGTAACCTCAGGCGCTCCCAGGGGTCCTCACGCAGATACAGGATGCAGGCTTCAAAAGCGGACCCGCTCATGATGTTGATGCTGCCGAAACCCGCCGCATCCATCACGGGGGCGATGGGCAGCATGGGCGCCGTCGGCATGCGGTTGGCCCAAAGCGATTGCTGGCCGTCCCGCAAGGTTTCTTCATTCAAACGAAGGGGTTTCATCCCGCAGCCTCCTCCATCCCGTTGCCGGGATCCCCGCTTTGCGCCATTGGAGCATGCTCAGACGGGTTCGATGACCATCAGGGTCTGCCCCATGGTCACGGCGGTTTCGTTTTCGACCAGGATTGCCCGGACCACGCCCTTCAGGGGGGCCTTGATGGAGTTCATGAGCTTCATGATCTCCACAATGGCCACCTGGTCGCCTGGTTCCACGGGACTTCCCACCTCTACGAAGGGAGGCGCCCCAGGTGCAGAGGCCCGGTAGAACATGCCGCTGAGGGGTGACTGGAGGGCAAAACCGGCCCCCAATGCGAAATCCCCGACAGGGGCGGCTGCCTGCGCTTTGTTTTCCCCGGGCGCTTCCCCCTTTCCCTCCGGAGCGGGGGGCTTCGTCTCCGGCGCCGCCGGCGGTGAAACGGTCGGTGCGGCGGGTGGAGCGGGGGCGTCCTGCCGCCCGCGGACGACATCGAGCCGCACCTCGTTCAGCTCCAGGTGCAGTTCCCGGCAGGATGACTCATCGATGATTTTCAGGATATCCACAACGTCCCGGTAGGTCAGGGTGTAGACGGGTTCCTTTTCCTCGAATGCCATAGCCCCTCCTTTTCTGCCTGCCCGGTGGATGCCCTCTTCAATCCACCCGCAGGATGATGGCGTCGCTCTGCCCGTAGCCGCCGCAGATCGCAGCCGCTCCGAACCCTCCGCCGATGCGGCGCAGTTCGTGGAGCAGGGTCATGAGGATCCTCCCCCCGCTCGCGCCGGTCGGATGCCCGATGGCCACGGCGCCGCCGTTCACGTTGGTGATGGAACGCAGGTGTTCCATTTTGCGGTTGTCCCCGTCGCTCAGCACCTTGGTGCTGACCAGGGGGGTTGCCGCAAAGGCCTCGTTGATCTCGATCCGTTTCAGCTCCTCCAGGCCGATGCCGGTCGCTCGGAGGGCCTCCCGGATGGCGAGGGCGGGAAGATACGGGGAGGACAGAGGATCGCCGGCGATGTTCGTGTAGTAAAGGACCGTCGCCAGGCGGCCGAGGCCCATATTCTCCTGTTTCTGCCTTGCCATCAACAACAGGGCGGAAGCGCCGTCGTTCAGGCCCGGCGCGTTCCCTGCCGTCACGGTCTTGCTGCCGTATACCGTTGGAAGGCTCCTCAGTTTTTCAAGGGAGGCGTCCTTCCGGGGCGCCTCGTCGTGTTCCATTTGAACGGTGGTCCCATTCGCCAGGTTAACGGTGACGGGCTGGATTTCCTCGGAGAACCGGTTCTGCTCCAGGGCGGCAAAATAGCGGCGATGACTTTGAATGGCCCATTCATCCTGTTCTTCCCGGCTTACCCCGTGTTCCAGGGCGACCTCGGCGGCGCCGACGGCCAGGGGGATGTTTAAAATAGGATTCCGGAGGAAAAGCGGTTCTTCCATCATGAACCCACCTAGGCGGGTCCCCCAGCGAACGCCCCGAGCGATCAAGGGCGTCTGGCTCATGGCCTCCATGCCGCCGGCGATGGCCGCATCGATGATTCCGGCGCGGATGTTGCGCATGGCCAGGCCGACGCAGGTCGTGGAGGAACAGCAGGCCCGGTCGAGGGTGAGGGAAGGGGTCGTGGCGGGGAGCCCTGCCAGGAATAGGATCTGCCGTGCCGCCACGGAGGCGGTTCCCGCGAGGACGGCGACGCCCATGTAGAGTTCATCGATCTCCCGCGGATCGTACGACGGGATCCGCCCCAGCACCGCCTTGACGGCCTGGCTGCCCAGGTCCACGGCGGTCAATTCTTTCAGCATCCCACCGAATTTGCCGAAAGGCGTCCGGCCGGCGCTTACGATGACGACGTCACCCATGACTTTCACCTTGCATTTTGCCTTGTGCAGAAGCGTTGCTCCTGTCTGCGGGCCCTGACATGACTACCTGGCCGATGATCCCGATCATGCGGTGGATATGCTCCCTGCGGGCCAAGAGGTTCTCACGGGACATGGGGTCGGAGGGAAGGATGTGCTTCAGCAGATTCGCATAAGTGAAGTAGGAAACGATCATCCCGTACCCGCTGACGAGCAACTGTTCAGCCGCAATGTCGGCCGACCGCGTCGATGGATAGGCCTCCTGGATCGCCCTGAGGACGAGGCGGAAGATAGGAACCATGTGGCGGATGACGCGCTGCATCTGCTTGCCGCCGTTGACTTCTCGCTGGATGATGTGGACGAAATTCCGGTTCTTCTCCAGAAAGTCCATGTAGCGGTCCACGAGCTTTCCGAGGCGCTCATCCAAAGGCCCCTCCCCCAGGAGGGCTGTCTGCAGGGTGTCGGAGAGATACTCGAAGTAACGGTCCAAAACACTCTCGAACAGCCCTTCCTTGCTTTTGAAATGATAATGGATGAGGGCCTTGTTGGTCCGGGAGACCTCGGAGATCCGCTGGACGGTCGTGCCGTCAAATCCGCATTCGCCGAAGAGTCCGTCCGCAGCTTCCATGATCCTTTCTCTTGAGGGCATGTTCGATTCTCCCAAGAGGTTCAATTTAACCGTTTGACAAAACATACAAAATGTATTTTTCAGTGTCAAACATTATTTTATAGTTAGTTAACTATTTATTATTTAATGTGAATATTGATTGAAGCAAAAGGATGAAGTTGATGCAAATGTCTTAAGTTGGTCACTCGTTCAAACAATTGGAAGCCCTGGAATGTATTGAGACAGACGTCTCTGGAAAGGGATCTCTTTGTGGGGGAGTTGGGACCATCAACCCGCAAAAGCAGGGGAAGGTCGACCGGCGGCTGACTCCTTATTCCTCCAATACAATCCCAACATAAACTTCCCTTAAAGAGGGTGAGATTGTTTCTCTTGCTTGAGCCTGTCCAGAAACCCGATCCAGTGAACCGTGAGCGTGACGGCTGTGAAATCTTGTTCTACTTTTCCCTTCAGGACATAGGGCCGCATCTCGTTCAGCATGAAGCAGAACTGGTTATACACTTTCGGGAAGAAGACGGTCTCATAGATGCCGGTGGTGTCCTCAAAGGAGACGAACTTCATGGGGTCGCCGTCCTTGGTTTGCACTGTCTTGCCGGTGACCAGCCAGCCAATGGTGATGACATGCTTGCCCACGTGGAGATGAAGATCGCATGCGTTCACGTAATGCAATCCTCGTTAGACATGAAAGGCAAGAACGTCCCTTTGGTCCCCTTGGCCGTACTCGACTGCTGGCCACGCTTCAATGACTTCGGCGTGCGGCGGTCCTCTGCTTCCACAACCGCAGGTGTTCCAAGATGCGCCGGATGACTGGCAGAGGCTGTGATTACTCGACGATGATATATTCTTCGGTCAACAGGATGGCGATGTTCGAGGCGGTGGAGGTCGCGCCGTCGCGGGCATACTGTCCCTCGGGCGTCGCGAATACGGCATCCATCTCCGCACGGGTCTTGAACAACACCTCGGCCACGCCGTCGAAGGCCTGATCGGGCGTAGTGCACAGGTTGATGTGGTATTTGACCAGCCCCGGCCACTTCTTGACCTTGAGCGTGTGCTCGGTCAGCCACCAGGTCTTGAAGGCTTCGAAGTCCATGCCCTGCGGGCGCTTGATGATGCCGAAGACTTTGTCTCGCCTGATTTTTCCTCAAACCCTTCTTTCACAGACATCATGGTGCCCGCAGTTTCGTAGGGCAATCATCCCTGGCTCAGGGCCATACTCGAAGGTAAAACGCAGATCTTTGGTTACATAGGCGATGAAAACGGAATCGCCTCCTTCGGCATACTTCGCTTTCACGTTTTTGGCTTTGTGAACGTTGAGAGAGGGGTGCCGGGGGTTGGATGCCAGAAGGCTCACAGCTTTGTCAACGAGCTTCCGCTCTTTCAGACCAAGGCCCGTGTGGTTCTCCAGAAAAACAACTTCAAAATAAAGCCTAAAGGGAGGGGCTTTAGCCGGCATGGTATCCTATCTTCTAAGGGCCTTAAGAGCGTCGGCCGGAGAGGTAGCGGAAATACCCCGGCGCCTGTCTTTGTTGACGGTCTCTTCAATCTTAACCCAATCCTGAGACAGTTCTTCAACAGGCAAATCAGACATGTCCGGATATTTCCTGACGGTGCGAACCGGATAAAGGATGATGGCATCTCCCTCAACAACGTATTCAAAGAGGGGCTCTGAGCGAAAGTGGGGAGGCAAGGTGACTCTTCCCCGGTTGTCGGTTTTGAGGATATTTATCTCGCGCATAGGTTTCCTCCCAAATCTCAAGCGTTGCAAAGAAACAATATACCTATTTTACCAAATTGTCAATAGTGGGTGGAGTTGCAAATGCTCAATTGGCTTAACGTCGCCTAACTAAACATAAAGGATTGGGTCAGACCAAGGCAAGGGTTGGGTGAGGTGATGGTGAGGTGATAAGAACTTGCTTCAGATGGGTGGGAGTATAAGGGGATTTGGCCTTGTGTGTCAAGGGCAAACTTGCCACATCATGTTGGGCACCAGAGTATTTCGCGGGACGGGGGTGTGCCGGGCCGGTATAGTCCGCTGGGAACGTAAGGGGGAGCAAGCCCGCGATTTACTGAGAGACGGCGTTTTGAGCGAAAAAAGGCGAAGATCACCCTCCATGCCGCATGTCGATTCTCGTCTTAGATGAGGAGGTCCGCCGGGTACCTGTCTGCGTGCCTGCCTGTCCGCGCGGGACGCAGGCAGGCGGTCACGCACAGGCAGGTACCCGGCGGACATTGCTCTAGTAGCCATAATGGCGAACCATCTGCTCGCTCTTATTGGGGACATGGGAACACATGGCGGCCAACCATTCTAAGGCATTCGGTTTGCTTCTCGCGCTTCTTTCATGCGGGCCTGTGTATACAGCCCTGATTGCATCGGCCAGAGCCAGAATGAATGCGCAAACTCCGGTTCAAGGCCTTTTATCGGGAGCGGTACTGATGCTCGCCTTTGGGATCGGGACGATACGCTCCCTGCTGCTTGTTGGGAAGCTGGACGGCCTCGGATGGATGAAATCCAGGCCTTTGATCTACAGGATCAGATCGGTCCCCATGGTCCTGGTCGGGACTTATTTCATCATCGAGGGAATTCGGTACTAGGGGAGAGGAGGCTATCGGACCCGCTGCAAGTAAATCAAGGGAGTATCTCCGGCCGCGGTCGTGAACCGTGGCTCGAATGTTCTCCGGCTCATCCCGAACCGGCCTGCCAATTCATCATAGGGAAAGGTTTGATCGGATTTCTTTTCAAGAAACTCTTGCACCTTCATGACCTGCTGATCCATGTCACCCAGTGATCCGAGTGGGCAATTTTTTCGGACTGGCATCTTGGCGGCGGCCCTGCTAAATATGGCATTTCAAGGCGCGGCGCCATCCATCGTCGATCCGTTTGATCAACTTCCTGGCGCGTGTCGAAAGACCGAACTCACACGCCTTACACACAAAATCATCTTCGCTCGGCTTGCCCAGAAATACCTTTTCGAGAATGTCTCGCGCCTGCTGAGAGTTCCAGACCTCCTGGATGGAGCTCCCTTTTACATTGCCGAGGATTGCCCGCCGCCCCATATCCTCACAGCAGAGGACCGCATCCCCATTGAAGGAGATTACCATGTCCCTGAGCGGCAGGGTCTTCTTGCATCCCCGCACTTTGTTGCCCGGATACTTCCAGTTCCACGACGCGCAGTTGGGCACCAAACCTGCGCGCGAGTTCGGGAGGAAAATCTTAACAGGAATGTTGCGCTCTTTCCAATAGCGTCTTACCTTCAACACCTCGCCGAAAGGCCACTCGTAGGCGATGGCACGGATCTGTAGGCGCTCGCGGGGATAGTGCTGCGCCAGATACTCTACATTAGGAAGAACCTTGGCGATATCCAGTCCCATCACGCCCCGGTAAACGGCGGGGGTAATCCCGTGGCAACTGATGTAAATGAAGCCGTCAAAACCGGTGGCGATCAAGGCATCGACGCGCTCGGGGGTAAGAAGCAAGGCATTGGTCTGAACCACCAATTTGAGCCCGGCGGCAAGCACATAGGATATCTTCTCAAAAATACGGGGATCGATAAAGAGCTCTCCCATATTGCAGAATATCACATGTCCCCTGGTCAGGTAGGTCTTGTGAATAAAGGAAAACTCATCGACAATCTTCCTGAAGAGCTCCTCGTCCATAAAGCCCATCGGCAGTTTTTTCGAAGCATGAGCATAGGGGCAGGTCTTGCAGGAGGCATTGCAGTAAGAATGGATATCAAGAATCAAATTTGAGGGGTAGCCCTGACGGAGATGGTTGCCGAGACGCATCGGCGCAACTTCCTTCGTTGTCGACATTGCCGTTTTCTCCAAAGTATTCTCTTGCTGTAGATTCATTTCTATTTAAATCACGCAAGACAACTCTGTGAGACGATATCATACATGATACATGTTTTCCAAAAGGATACTGTAAGCAATGTCTCTTCGCGGTCATGGCAAACGCATCAAAAGGGCTAACTCGAGAAAGATGAAGCCGAAGCTAAGGCTTCACATCACACCCTGCATCGCTCTGTTGTTTTGCATCGGAAGCGCCGGTTTGTCTCGCTTGTCCAGAAATTCGATCCAATGAACCGTGAGCGTGAGGGCGGTGAAATCCTGTTCTACCTTTCCCTTCAGGACATAGGGCCGCATCTCGTTCAGCATGTGGCAGAATTGGTTATAGACTTTCGGGAAGAAGACCGTTTCATAGATGCCGGTGGTGTCCTCGAAGGAGATAAACTTCATGGGATCGCCGTCCTTGGTGTGCACCGTCTTGCCCGTGACCAGCCAGCCAATGGTGGTGACCTGCTTGCCTACGTGGAGATGAAGATCGCATGCGTTCACATAGTGCAATCCTCTTAAGACATTTCTATAACGATCCAGAGGATGGATGGAGAGGTAGAAGCCGAGGGTCTCCAGCTCATGCTTGAGCATAAGCGAAGGTGGATAGGCAGGAGGAGAAATCCCCCCAGACCCCCCTTTACCAAAGG
>PDVJ01000158.1_pt1 | contig 20303 bp, 26 predicted proteins | sample 1369811 | NCBI WGS metagenome assembly PDVJ01 (sample SAMN07795376, study PRJNA414565) | Alkali sediment metagenome, whole genome shotgun sequencing project. | reverse complement strand
CGCCACCAGCCGGACGCACCTTTCCGTCTTCAACGCGTTGGAGACCGGCACTCCGGCCACGGCCGCCCAGTGGGATGCCGAGTTGTGACACAGCGGCGAGTTGGAGATGGTGGCGGGAATTGCCGCCAGCGGCGTAGTCAGGGTGCCGACGTTTGGCGTCCAGCCGACCAGCGCGCTAGTGGGCAACTCCGTCGTGCTGAAATAGTCCATGAGCGGCTCACCAAGCTTGCCGTGCACGCCCAGCAGGTCCATCACGGCAATTGCCCCGTTCAGCGCCCCGCAGATCGTTCCCCACCCGACGACTCCTCCGTTGGCGTATTTGTAGAGTCCGGACGGCAGCAGCGGCCACGGATTGACTGCAGCGCCTTCTGCGACAAGGCCGTCGCCGATCGCCTTGATCAGCGTCTGCGATGTGCAGAACGCGCAGCCCGGCAGGGTCGTGTAGTAGTTCTTGTAGGCGGTCTTGCGCAGCTCTGCGACATTCAGCCCGCTTTTCGGATATGGCCACGGTAGATTCGGCAATGCCTCGGCCGCGTGCGCGACATTGCCCGGCAGCAGCGCGACCTCCAGGCCGACTGCCGCACCACCCGCGGTTGCGAGGAAGGTTCGTCGAGAGACATTGGTGTGTTCCGCGTACATGGCGTGCCCTCCAGTGGACTCGTCGCGGACACGCCGGCTCGCCTTGCTTCTGAAGACTCCCGCACCAGCGCAGGTGCCGGGCCCGCGACGGATTCCTTGTGTCGATGGTTATCTTTGTACTCGCGGAACCTTCAGCGTTCCTTAAGATAGGCTCTTCTCGCAGCTGTGGCCGATGCCCGGAGTCGGACTCGTATTATCCTCATGCATCGGCCAGTCCCGCTGGCGTCCGCCCGGCATCCCATTGCGCCTGATCGCCACCTGCCCCGAGGAAACCAAGCCCGCCCTGGTTCACGAACTGGAGGCGCTTGGTGCCACCGACCTCGCACCGGGGTTCCGCGCCGTCGAATTCGAGGCCGGCGATGCGCTCTTCTACGAACTCCACCTGAAGCTGCGAACCGCGAGCCGGATCCTGCGGGTCATCAAGGAGATGCCGGCGAAGACGCCGGAGATGCTTCACTCGCAGGCCCGGCGCATCCACTGGGCCGAGCTGTTCGAGGCACGGCACGGCTTCCTCGTCGAGAGCCTCGGTGCCGAGGCGGAAGGCGGCGGCATGGCGCCGAAGCAGGTCATCACGCAGGTGCGGGAAGCCATCCGCGACGTATTCAGCCGCGCGGGTGGCCCGGTTCCGCCGGTCGATACTGACGAGCCGAAGGTCGTCATCGTGGCGCACCTGGCGCGGGGCCGCTGCATGCTGAGCCTGGACACCTCGGGCAAGTCGCTGCACAAGCGCGGTTACCGCGAGCAGGGGCATCCGGCGCCGCTCAAGGAAACACTGGCGGCCTCGATCCTCATCATGGCCGGCTACGATGGCACGCAGCCGTTTCTCGATCCGATGTGCGGCAGCGGCACGCTCGCCATCGAGGCTGCGATGGTGGCGGTCAGGAAGGCCCCACAGATCCATCGCAGGAAAGGCGAATTCTACTTCGAGTGGCTCAAGGGCTTCGATCGTGAGCTCTGGCGCGCCACGCAGGATCGGGTGCGAGCCGAGAAGCTCGACGCGCCGATCGCGCCGCTGTTCGCCTCCGACCTCAGCGAGAAGTACGTGGCGATGGCGCGCAAGAGCGCGCTCGATGCCCGTGTCGAGCGTTACATCAGCTTCGCCACGGCCCGCTTCCAGGACATCGAGCCTCCGGCGGAGCGCGGGCTGCTGGTGACGAACCTGCCCTACGGCGAGCGCATCGGTAGCGACGAGGGTGAGGTGCGCTAGCTGTACGAGGCAGTCGGCGACACGTTGAAGAAGAAGTTTGCGGGATGGCGGGCAGCGATCCTCGCGGCCAGTGCATCACCATACAAGTCGATCGGATTGAAGCCGAGCAGCGTCATCGCGCTGATGAACGGCAGCATCCCGTGCAAGCTGCTGCAGTTCGAACTGTATGCGGGGAGCCGCAGACCGGCTGCCGAAAAAGAAATGGGCCGCCCGAAGGCGGCCCGTGGCGGCGAACCTGAGTCGAGATAGTTCAGCCGGCCGTCATGCCGAGCGCGGCCATGGCCGCGTCCAGATTTGCCTTGACCTGGCGCCCGGCCGCGACGGCCTGCTCCATGTTGCCGGCGGCCTGGGCGGCCGTGGCCTCGTCCCAAAGCACCCGGGTCTGGTCCGCGCCGGCCCTAACGGCGTCGAACGCTGCTGCATCGAGCCCGGCGGGCAGCTTCTTCGACTTAGAGAGAATGTTGACCCGGCTGGTGACGGCCGCCAGCTGTGCCGGAAGGTCGGTCGAGAGCGTGGCCCACTCGCCATTCAGGGCCTCGAGCGCAGCTGCCTGGGCAGCCTGCTTGGCGCTGCCGGCCGCGCCTGCGAGACCCTGCGCCTGCGTCAGCAGCGCGGGAGCCGCGGCGAGCACGCCCTTGTAGTCCTTCTGGTCGAACTTCGCTTTCAGGTCTGCGAGCTGGCCCGTCACGGCCTGCAGCTGATCCGGGATGTACTCGGCGGCATCGGGACCTGCGGCGGCGATCGCGGCTTCGATGCCGGCAATGGCGTTCTTGGCCGGTTCCATCTGGTTGCCGCAACCGGCCAGCAGCACGGCGGCCATTGCAAGGGACAGGAATCCGGCAAACACGGACTTGAGCTTCATCGGTAACTCCGTTTGTTGTATTCGGTGGTGACGGGCGTGATCAGGGAATGCGCAGCATCTGGCCGACCTGGATCTTGTCGGGGTCGCTGAGCGTGTCCTGGTTGGCATTGAAAATCTCGGGGTAGAGGCTGCCGTCGCCATACACTTCCTTGGCGATCTTCCAGAGCGTGTCGCCCTTCTTGACCTCGTACCATTGCGTGTATGCGCTGTCGGCAGGCGCAGCGTCCGTCTGCTGCGGAGCAGTCTCGGGCGGGGTTCCCCAGGCGGGAGGGGTCTTCTCTTGCATCGCGGTCTCCTTGTCGTTTGTTGCGGCCAGGCGGCGCACCCATGTGGGATTCGATCGACCGCGGCAATATTAGCCGTTCCGAACCAGCGGCGCGCGCCGGAGTGCGCTGCCGCACAAAGCGGCTAATATTGCGGCCATGTCCCGCGCATTACGCTTCGTGGTCATTGCCCTCGCGGCGCTCGTGCTGGTGCAGTGGTGGTCGTCCCGGCCGGAAGTCACGCCGGAACCGGCCACAGGCCACGCCGAATCCTCGGCCCGGGCACCGTCCGCGGCAGGCTATCCGGACTTCCTGCCACAGGAAGCCATCGAGACGCTGCAGGCTATCGAGCAGGGCGGCCCGTTCCCATATTCGCGCGACGGCGTCGTGTTCCAGAACCGCGAGCGCCATCTTCCCGAGAGGCCACGCGGCTACTATCGCGAGTACACCGTGCCCACGCCCGGTGAGAACGACCGCGGCGCCCGTCGCATCGTCGCGGGCGGCAACCCGCCCGAGGTCTACTACTACACGGCCGACCACTACCGGTCGTTTCGAAAGGTGGAGTTTCGCCGATGAACAACGCTCGGACCGAACCGCAGGGCGGCGCGAGTCCGGTGCTTGTCGCGCCACTCACCGACGACGCGGCCGCTGCGATCTGCACGCTGGGCCGCTCAGTCGGCTTCGACTGCACGCGCATCGATCTCGCGGGATGTTCCGACAAGGCTGGGTTCCTGGCCCGCATCGCGACGGCGCTCGGGTTCCCGGCCTGGTTCGGCCACAACTGGGACGCGTTTTTCGACTGCCTCACCGACCTCGGTTGGCGCCCGGCAGTGGGCTACGTGCTCATCCTCGAGCACGCAAACGAACTGCAGGCGACCGAGCCCGAAGTCTTCGACACGGCCCTCGCGATTCTCGGCGACGCCGCCGCCGTGTGGCAGGCACGAGGCGCACCGTTCCGCGTCTTCGTGAGCACCGCGTCCGCGTCGACCGGCCCGTGACCCGTCACCCTCATGGATGGATCTCGTGAACGCCAGTATCGGATTTCGCCTTGCCCTGCTCGGCGCGATCTGGGGCGGGTCGTTCCTGCTGCAGCGCATCGCCGTACCGGCGCTAGGCCCGGGCCTGGTCAGCTTCGGCCGCATTGCGCTGGCGGCGCTGGCGATGCTGCTGTTGGCACGCAGCCTCGGGCGCCGTCTGCACTGGCGCGCACGGTGGCGCGACTTCGCGGCAGTCGGCGCGATTAACTCGGCGCTGCCTTTCTTCCTGTTCGCCTATGCCGCGCCCAGCCTTCCCTCGGGTTACCTCGCATTGCTGAACGGCATGGTCCCGATGTTCACGGTGCTGGTGGCGTGGGCTGGCGGCGCGCGGCCAACCGCCGGCAAGTCGGCCGGCATCGTCCTCGGCATCCTCGGTGTCGGACTGATCGTCGGCTTCGGCGTGGTGGCGATCAATGCCTCGACGCTGCTGGCCTTTGCCGCCGGAGCAGCCGCGGCACTGCTGTATGCGCTCGCGACCGTGCAGGTGCGCAACCGCCTCGGAGGAGTCGATCCGCTGGTGATCGCCACTGGCAGCCTGTGCGGCGCTGCGCCACTGCTGCTGCCACTGGCAGTGATGGGACTGCCTCACGCCCAGCCAACGATGCCCGCCCTGCTCTGCCTCGTGGTGCTCGGACTGGTCTGTACCGCGCTCGCCTACGTGCTTTACTACGGCCTGCTGCAGGATGCCGGCGCCGAACGGGCAACGACGGTAACGCTGCTGATCCCCGTGTTCGCGCTCGTGTTCGGCGCCGTGCTGCTGTCGGAGCCCGTCACGGTCAGCGGCGTCGCGGGTTGCGGCCTCGTGCTGCTGTCGATCGCGCTGATATTCGGCAAGCTGCGCTGGCGTGGCTCGCGCTAGGAGCCAGGCTGCCGCCGCGATGTCCCGTCGTGCGCAGGATCGCGGTATCCTTTGCCTCGGACGAAAAAACGACTATTCATCGGGGGGACCAACACATGGACAGGCGTCGATTCATTGGCTGTTCGTTGGCGGCAGCGGTTGCCACTTCCCTGCCATACGGCAGGTCCTGGGCCGCGAAGATCACGGGGGATGTTGCCGCAATCCGCAGCGGCGGCGGGGCCACGACACTCGCGACCAGCGACCTGCAGCAGCTGAAGGACAGCCTGCGCGGCCCGCTGCTGCTGTCCGGCGATCCCGGTTACGACGTGGCGCGTCGCGTACGCAACCAGTCGATCGACAAGCACCCCGCGCTGATCATTCAGCCGAGCGGCGCCACGGATGTCAGTACGGCCGTGAACTTCGCCCGCGAGAAGGACCTGCTGGTGGCCGTCAAGTGCGGCGGCCACAGCTACGCCGGCAAGTCCACCTGTGAAGGCGGCATGCAGATCGACCTGTCGTCGATGCGCGGCGTGCGCGTGGATACGGCAGCGCGCAAGGCCTGGGTAGTCGGTGGCAGCCTGCTCGGCGAACTGGATCATGAGGCGATGTCGCTCGGTCTCGTCACGACGGCGGGCACGGTATCGCACACTGGCGTCGGGGGCCTGACGCTCGGTGCAGGCTTCGGCCGCCTCGCGCGACGCTTCGGCCTCGCGCTTGATAACGTCAGGTCGGTCGACATCGTGAGCGCCGACGGCCAGCTCCGTCACGCGAGCGCCGAAGAGAACCAGGACCTGTACTGGGCAGTGCGCGGCGGCGGCGGCAATTTCGGCGTGGTGACCGCGTTCGAGTTCGACCTGCACCCGATGCAGCGGCAGGTGACGGGCGGCGCCATGATCTTCCCCGTCGACCGCGCGCGCGAGTTGCTCATGGCCTACTCCGAAATCAGCCGGGCCGCTCCGGACGACCTGTACGTCGACGCCATCATCAGCGCCCCGCGCGGCGGCAAACCAGGCGCGTTCATCTTCGATACCTGCTACTCGGGGCCTGCCGACCAGGCGGACAAGGCTTTCGCGCCACTGCGCAAGCTCGGCAAGCCGATCGCGGACAAGATCGGACCCGTCGACTATGTCGCCCTGCAGCGCAGCGGCGACAGCACAGACCCGCGGGTCGAAGGCAGCTATCTCAAGTCCGGATTCCTCGATTCGTTCCCGGCGAAACTGGTCGACACCATCATCGACGGCTTCGTCGCGCATCCGGACCGCAACACGACGGTATTCTTCCAGCATGGAGGCGGCGCGATCGGCAAGGTGCCCGCCGACGCCACCGCGTTTCCGCATCGCCGTGCCGTGAACAACATGTTCGCCGTCGTGGCCTGGCCGCTTCCCGGCGACTCTGCGCCGCACGTCGACTACGTCAAGTCCTTGTGGACGCATCTCGAGCCGTACACGGACGGCTATTACACGAACGAGGTCGCGAACGAGGCCCAGGCCATCGTCGACGCCAACTACCAGGGCAATCTCGGCCGACTGCGTGAGGTCAAGAAGCGCTACGACCCGGGCAACCTGTTCCGCCTGAACGCGAACATCCTGCCGGCGGCCTGAGGACAGCGACGCACCTGGCCGTCACGATCGGGCGCTGGACCCCGCCGAGGCCCCGGCGCCGGCAAGCCACGCGCGCAGGTTGAACTCTGCGCCGATTGCCCGACGCAGGAGTCCCGAATTGCGGAAACGGCTCAGGTGGCCAGCAAAGCGCGACTGCTGGTCCGCGCTCATTCCGTACGCTGTCAGCCACCGCGGAACATCGTGCAACGACAGCCAATGCCGCAGCGTGTTGGCCATGAAAAGCAGGTCGTAGCGAGCCATGCGGGTGCCGCGGATTCCGTACGGAAAGATGTGGCAGCGCGGCATGTCGAGCAGGATGAACTGCGGCGCATCGGCCCCGCCACGTACCAGGATGTTTCGGGGTAGAAACGTGCCGTGATAGAGGCCGGCGTCGTGCAGGCGGCCGGCGGTCGCCCAGAGGGGCGCGAGGTCGAGTGTCCGGCGGGCGTCGGGATCGGCGTCCAGCAACTCGTCCAGCGGGCGGCAATCGGGCTGCCACTCGGTTGCCAGCAGTTCGCCGCGGCCGTGACCGCCGAAGTTGCCATGGCCCCAGAAGAGCGGCCGCGTGCAGCGCTCGCCGAGCGACTCGAGTTTCTGCAGTGCCTCGAATTCGTTGGCGCCACGGAAGGAACTCAGGTGACTGCGCCACCATTTGAGCAACCCGCGGCGGTACAGCTTGATCACCGCCTCGGTTCCGTCGGCGAGCCTTTCGCGCCAGATGATCGTGCCCGGCTCTTCCTTGAGGACGAGGCCCGCGGCGGGGTGCAGTTCCACGACGCCGCCCTGCGCGGATCCGGACAGGCGACTAACGACGCGCAGCGGCCCCGGGTGCGCGGACCGGTCCGGCATCAGGACGGCTGCTTCTTGACCATCAGCGCGTAGCGATGGCCGGAGCCAATGACGAACAGGGCCGGGCTGGTGACGAGCGTCGCCCCGCAGGACTTCGCGAGCGCACCGAGTTCGTCCACGCGCATCGTGAACTTGGGCGGCTTGCCACGCACGCGGCGCAGGCGATTCTTGAGCGAAGCGAAATCGAAGAACGTCATGATCACGAAGCGTTTCGAGACCCTGAGCAGTTCGCGAACGAGCCGCTCGCGCTCGAGGGAAGCTGGCAGGTGGTGATTCAGACGCACGCAGACCGTTCCGTCCACGGCTGAATCCTGCAGCGGAATCTCGAAGCCTGAGGCCGTCATCCAGATCTGCTGCGTCGGCACGCGACCGTGCTCGCGTGCATAACGCACCTGCCCGAGGCCGATGTCCGACTCGATCAGCAGGTCGGTATGCCGGGCAAGCGGCGAACTGACGCGCCCACCACCACAGGGCAGGTCGAGCAGGGTCCGGCAGTGCCCCTGGCTCTCGAGCAGGCGGTCGAGCAGGCTGTACTCGCGGCGCGTGCTCAGGCTCTTGGCCCAGCTGTCGCGGTACATCGCATTGTATTCTTCCGCCTTCTTGTCATTCTGGTACCGACGCTGGTAGCTCTCGCTCGACTCGCCGGGCTCCAACTTTGGCGCATCGCTCGGCGAGCCGATCCGCGCAAACAGCGGTATGCCGTCCTGAATTGCGAAACGCGCATGGCACGACTGGCAGACCACTGCATCGTCCGTGCAGCGCACCGCGCCTCGGCAGGTCGGGCAGGCGAGCAGGGGCTCGATCGAAGCGAGGTTCTGTTGCATCGGGAGACTCGCGGAAGTTGAGGCGGCGTGGGTGATCTCCAGCGTTGCGTCTGACCGCCGGACCCCGCAAATTGTAGCAAATCGCCAGCCCGCCGACCCGGCGCCGGGGTCTCGGGCACCGCCCGCGGCGATTCGCTCACCTCACTCGATGGACTTGAGGATGTCCTGGTCGAACACGAGCACACGCTGCGTGCCGCTGAATTCGTACGTCCAGCGCCAGATCGTCGTGCGCCCGACGACCTGCTTGCCGCTGCGCACGTCGACGTCCTCGGCGTCCTTCGCGGACGGCTTGCCGCAGGCCTCGAGCACCTGGTCCTGCGTCATGCCGGTCGTGATGATCCTGGTGCCGCAGCGGAAATCGTCGTCCGCGACTGCAGCACTCGCCGCGAAACCGAGCAGCAGCGCCACCGGTACCGTACTGATCATGTTGCGCATTGGATGCCTCCTAAGAGTCTCAATGGGGCCACGCGGGTTCGCGGCGCGCAAGCGGTGATTCCTGCCGAGGATCGCGCGCCTGCAACACCACCTGGGACTTCGGCGGGAGCGATCAACGCCCGCCTCTTTTCGTCGGTGCCCGGATCCTGACGCTGTCCCGCACGTCGACCTCGAACTCGAGACGCAACGGATCACCACAGGAGCCGGTCAATTCCGCTTCCAGCGCATCACGGCGCGGCAGCGTTTCACGATAGGCCCGCAGCGCGGTCTCGCACAGCCGCAACCGCCAGACGGGGCCGGGCTCGAGCGACGTCTCGAGTCCGCAGGCGACGTGCAGCCCGAACAACGGCCTTTCGCCGAAGGCAACCTCCAGACGAAGCGATTTCCCGGACAGCAGGTCCTGCAGCTCCGCCTCGGTCACGCGTACTCGCAACGACTGCTGCTGGACCTGGAGCCTCATGCGCCCTCCCGCAACGCCGGATCTGGCGTTCACCGGCAGCGATGATACCTGTTGCCCGGAGGGATACCCCGCGTCGCGCCATCGACGACACCAGGCCTCAGGGCGTGCAGGACGCCCGTAAGCTGCGCCGTCCGTCACAGATTGGAGCAGCCGCGTCCGGAACGATTGTCTGCGGGCGCCCCAGGCGTTAAGTATCGGTCTCGATCCGACGAACGAGCGCTCGTTCCGCCGCCGAGGACAAGACGTGGCACTACTGATCTTCTCCGCCAGCCCTCTCACGGACTCCAGGCTACGTACGCTCGATTCGCGCACGCTCGCGGCGTATGCGATCACGGCCGTGCTCGTGTTGATGGCCGCGTCATTTGCCCTCGGTTACCGGTCCGCCCACCGCACGCCCGTACCCGCGCGCGTCGCCGAGTCCGTGCGCTTCGACCTCGAGCGCCCCGAGGTGCGCGCATTGATCGCCCGGCTCGGGACCCTCTCGAGCCGCATCACGTTGCTGGAAGGCGAGGCAGGCGCGCTGGCCAGGCGCCTCGGCGTGACGCGATCCTCCAAAGAACCGTCGCCTGCACGATCGGTGCCGGCCGGTGCCGAGGCGGCTGTCGCCCGCGGCATCGACGACGCCGCTGCTGGCCCATTGCCGAGCGGTGGGCCATTCATCCCGCTACGGGATCTACCGACGCGGGGACGCATTGCGGGCGGCCACGACGTCGACTTCAACATCAGCCTGAGCACGCTCGAGTCGGAGTTGGCGGCACTCGAAGCGTCGGTCGCGGGCCTCGTGGACGCTGCGGTTGCGCAGAGTCTCGCCCGCATGGCCTTTCCGAGCCAGCTACCGGTCTGGCGTGGTGTCACCAGCTCGGGATTCGGCGCTCGCCGCGATCCGTTCACGGGTCGACTCGCACGACACGAGGGGCTCGACTTCCCGGCACGCATGGGTGCGCCGATCCTCGCCAGTGCCGGGGGCCGCGTGGTCTATGCGGGGGTCCGTGGTCCGTACGGCAAGACGGTGGTGGTCGACCATGGCAACGGTCTCGCGACACTCTATGGCCATGCCTCCAGGATCCTGGTGAGGCCAGGGGATCTCGTCATGCCGCGGCAGCAGATCGCGGCCGTCGGCTCGACCGGTCGCTCGACCGGCGCACACCTGCATTTCGAGGTCATCCGCAACGGAGTGCGCGTGGAGCCCCGGGATTACCTTGCGCTGTCCGGCGCACCGGTCGGGCGGCCATGAACCCGCTCGCGGGCGTCGACACGCACCGGCTATCGACGGCCAGGCTGCAGCTTTCCGATGCCCGTCGATCCGGTCATGGCACCCGCGCTGCATTGCTTGCAGCTTCGGTCGCGGCTGCAATCGCACTCGCTCTCCACTTCCAGCCCTTCGGCGGCGCTCCGGGTTCGCAACTGAAGATCCTCGATGCGAGCAATGCCGCCCTGCAGACCGAACTCGCGCGCGTCCGGACGGAGCTCGCGATGGAGCGTGCCACCCGCGCATCGCTCGACGGGCAGGTCGCGGAATTGAATGAGCGGATCAACGACCTGCGCGGCCAGGTCGACTTCTTCGAGTCGCAGAGCGGCCGATCGCGCAAAGACCGCCACTAGTCATCCACATCGCCCGAGGTGATTCCGATGTTCCGCAGAAAGACCCGAACTCAGATCGAGATCACTCGGCTCTCGAGCCTGATCGCTGCCGGCGTGGAAATCGAAGGCGACGTCTACATCTCGGACGGGCTGCGCATCGACGGCCGTGTCGAGGGCAGGGTCCTCTGTCGGGACGATGCGCGTGGACTTCTCGTGCTGAGCGAGAAAGGCAGCATCGCCGGGGGCGCCAAGGTTTACGATGCGGTCATCAACGGTACGGTCCACGGTGACATCGAGGTCGAGCACTTTCTCGAGCTGCAGCCCAAGGCCCGCGTGACGGGGAACATAAGGTACCGCCAGCTGCAGATGGAATGCGGCGCGACGGTCGAAGGCAAGCTCGAGAAACTGTCGGACGCCGCGGCGGGAGACCACGCGACGCCCATCGGGAATGTCGTGACTCTGTCGAGAGTTCCGTCCCTGGCTGCCGACGAACGCGACCGCCGCTCAGTTGCACCCGGCGAGTGAGTTCACCCAGCGGGTCAGCAGATCCACGCCGGCGGCGTCCACCTGCGTGCTGGCAAGCGGCGGCATCGCCAGTGCATCGCGGCGGTTCGAGCGCGCGACGAGCACGGACCTTCCGGCCGCGCCGGGCGCGATGATCCGCGCATCCGCCAGGCCCAGGCTGCCGGCCTGCGGCGGCCGATCACAGGCATTCGTTCCCGGCAACGGCGTCGTGTAGCGCAGGTCGAGGTCGGTGGGCGTGCCGCCGTTCGGTCGATGACACTGCGAACAGTTGGTGTGCAGGTACGCGCGGGCGCGCTCGGCGAGCGTGCCGGCGCTGCCGTAGGGATCTGGCAGCGCGGGAAGCGCGGACGGCGCCGTGGTCACCGGCGGACTGAACATGCCGATCGAGTTCAACGTAACGATCTGGTTCGCCGTGCGTCCGGTCTGCGGATAGAGCAGCGCACCGTTGAGCTGCGCCGTCTCGAGCCCCAGGCTCCGTCCCGCTGCCGCAGTGTGGCAGGCGAGGCACTGCGCCTCGCTCGGGATCACCCACGGCTGGTTGCCGATCGGTACCGACTTTCCATCGACCACCCGCGTGGCGTCGGTGCCCTGCGCATTCCACTCGTACGTGTAACCGGCCCACTCTCCGTCCGTGTGCCGCATGAACAGCCGCGTCTCGACGAGCCGGCCGTTCAGCCGGAACTGCTTCATCAGCACGGTGCCGTTCGGAAAGGCGAAGTCGCCGTCCGTCGCGACCGACATCGTCGCGCCGTTGGGCAGCGCGAGATAGCGCTCCTTCGTGGCTCCATCCGACCAGAATGCTGCGTTGGGCGCGTACGGCAGCAGTCCAGCCGCCGGTTTCGTGGCGTCTCCCGGCAGCACGCAGCCAGTGGCGGACAACTGGTTCGGCACCACGCCTCCGCTGCCGGCAGAAGCGGCGCGCAGCCGATGCAGTGTCCCCGCGTAATGCACGACGTACAGTTCGCCGTCGTTGCCCTGCCCGAACGAGGCGATCGACAGCCCGCTGTCGAAGCCCGTGGTGACGCTGAGCGTCGGCAAGGTGTCCCGCGCTATGTGCCAGATGCGTCCGGTCACGAAGTCGCCGAACACATAGCGACCGACGAGCGCCGGGATCGCGGAACCCCGGTAGACGAACCCGCCGGTGACGGACTGACCGACCGTATGGGTGTACTGCGCAACCGGCGGCAGGCTGGTCGCGGCGTTCGGTCCGCAGGCGGGATTGTAGACCTGGGTGCCCTCGAAGCAGCGCCAGCCGTAGTTGCCGCCCGCCACGATCCGGTCGACTTCCTCGATGGCGCCCTGCCCCACGTCGGCGAGCCACAATTCGCCGGTTGCGCGATCGAAGCTCGCTGCCATTGCTGCAGGGGGCATTGCCTGCATGGGGATTGCCGGACGGAATCCGGTACGGCACGGATCCGGTCGGCCCGCCGATATCGATGCGCAGCATTTTCCCGAGCAACGTCGTCAGGTTCTGCCCGTTGCCGATCGTGCCCCACGGATCCCCGCCGCTACCGCCGTCGCCGAGCCCTGCGTACAGGAAGCCGTCCGGCCCGAAGGCGATGTAGCCTCCGTTGTGATTGGTCGCCGGCTGGGCAACCGAGAACAGGATCACCTCGCTGGCGGGGTCCAGCGTCAGTCCACCATCCTTGCTGCGGAACTCCGATACACGCGACACGAGACCGCTCGTCGCGTTGGTATAGGAGAGGTAGACGCGAGGGTCGGACGGATAGCCCGGATGAAACGCCATACCGAGCAGACCCTGTTCACCGCCGGAGCGCACCCGGGCGCTGATGTCCACGAAGACCGCGCTGTTTGCGACCGCCGGCTGGTTGTCGAACACACGCACGACTCCGCCCTGCTCGACGACAAACCAGCGGGTCGCGTTACCGGGCGCCTGCAGCATCATGACCGGGCTCGAGAACGACGGCAGGCCCGGAAAGACGCGTTCGGTTGCGAGCGTGACCGTCTGTGACGGCCGCTCGCCGGCTACGCACGTCGGATTGTCGGGCCTCGCGTCGAGTCCTCCCGTCGCGGCGGCCGCCGCGCCCGACAGCGCCGATTCGTTCGGCGGGGATGCCGAGTCGAAGGCGCGAACCGCGTAGGAGTATCGGGTCGATGGCGCGAGACCGCGGTCGGCGAACGACGTTCCAGTCACCGTGGCAACCGGCGCCGTGCCGCCATCCCGAAACACGCGGTAGCCCGACACCCCGACTCCTGCGTCGGACGACGACTGCCAGGCCACCGTGATTTCGGTTGGGGACGATGCGGTGGCCGTCACGCCTTGCGGGACCGTAGGCGGCGTCGTGTCCGGTATCGCGGGCGGAGCGGAACCGCCGGATCCGCCGCCACCGCAGCCCGCAACCAGCATCGCGGAAAGGACCAGCACCGCCGCACAAGCCAGTCGGTGCCGGGACCACGAGACACTCTGCGCGCTGCCCATGCGCGCAGTATCGCAGCTGGCGGTGTATTCACGCGAGAGACGGGCGTCCCAGTTCGGGGCGCCCGCCAGCGGGCCGTTCCAGGGTCGACTCAGCGAATGAGCCGCAGCGCCTGGCTCGCGTACACGGTCCAGGCGAGACCGCGTCGCAAGAGCCCGGTCGCACGCCCGGGCCCGAGCGCCACGAGCAAGGCCACCCCGCCAATCGCAATCACGGGCGCGAGGCTGCGAACCCTTTCGATCGTCCGGTCGACGTCGACCGCACGAGCCGCGATTCCGTCATGCAGCTGCTGCAGGTCGTCGCGCTGCAGCGCGCACTCGGCCTGCAGCGCTGCCCGCCGCGCCTGCAGTGCAAGCAGCCGCGAGCTCATCGATCGCTCCGCCGCCGCGCTATGTCGCGCCGGAGTTCGGTGCGCGTGGCGTCGAGCAGACGCGGCTTCTCGCGCAGTCGACCGCGGAACACGAGGCCGGCAACCGCCGCCAGCAGCAGAAACGCGACCGTGACGCACACGGCCGCGGCGATCCGATGGCTGTCCCAGAAGTAGACGATGATCGTGACACCCGCGAGCAATGCGCCGAGGATGCCGGCCAGCAGCGCCACGAATGCCCACAGGAGCAGCTGCACGCCCCGCTCGAGGTCTTCGCCGAGCTCGGCAGTCAGCAGCTCGATGCGAGTGTGGACGGCCGCAAGCAGCGTGCCCCCCAATCCGACCAGCGACCGCAGCAGGGTCGATGCCGGCCCGACCTGCCCGTCCCCGTCACTCATGGACGGTCAACGACGGGCAAGCAGCACCCCGACGACCAGCCCGACCCCCGCGGCGATACCCATCGCCTGCCAGGGATTGTGCCGCGCATAGTCTTCGGTCGCGCGCACAGCGTCCTCGCCGCGCTGACGCGCGGCGCGCTCCGCCTGGTGCAGGCGCGCCTTTGCGGCATCCAGCGACTCGCGGATCTTCGCCCGCGCCTCGTTCATCTTCTCGCCACCCGCCGCCGACGAAGCCTGAATGAGGGCCTCTGCATCGTGCAGCACGGTCGCCATGTCCGCCTTGAGCTGGGCAGTCGTCACATGTTCGGTCATATCTGCTCCTTCCGGATCGCCCGGACAGCCAGTCGGTGATTCAAGGCCCAGACATGATGCTATGCCGCGCGGCCGTTGGCGACAATCCGCATCTTCGGATCCCGGTCAGTCCCGCGGGTCCGGAGCGGCCGGTCGTTATGGTGGCAGGATCGCCCCAAGGGCGCCCGCGAGGTCGGGATAGCGAAACACGAAGCCCTCCTCCAGCAACCGCTTCGGCAGCATCCGGTCGCTGACGAGCAGCAACTCGGACATCTCGCCGAACAACAGCCTGAGAGCCGCCTGCGGCATCGGCAGTACCGTGGGGCGACCCAACGCCCGCCCCAGTGCCCGCGTGAACTCCGCGTTGGTCACCGGATTGGGCGAGCCCGCGTTGTATGCACCCCGGGACTCGCGCTTCTCGAGCAGCCACTGGCAGATCGCCGCGATGTCCTCGCGGTGAATCCAGGGGAAGTAGTGCGTCCCGGACGCCAGCCTTCCGCCCGCGCCAAGCCTGAACGCCGGCAGCATCTTCGCCAGCGCGCCTCCGTCCCGGTCCAGAACGACGCCGATCCGCATCCGGCACACGCGCACGCCGAACTTCGTCGCCTTGTCGGCCTCGGCCTCCCAGGCTGCGCAGAGATCGTGGGTGAAGCCCGGCGTCGGCGGCGTGTCTTCGGTGACCGGCCTGTCGCCCTGCTCGCCGTAGTAGCCGACCGCGGAACCCGACACGAGTACGGCAGGCGGCCGCGCCGCACGTCGCATCCATTCGACCACCCTTGCGGTCGTACCGACCCGCGACTCGAGCAGCAGCCGCTTGCGGCTCTCCGTCCAGCGCGCGTCGCCTATCGGGGCACCGGCAAGGTTTATCACGGCGCCAAAGTCGCCTGCATCCAGCGTGTCGAGCTGCGTCACTGCGGACGCGGCGCCTCGCGGCAGCGCTGGCGCCGACTGGCGGGTCAGGATCACGACCTCGTGGCCTGCAGCGGCCAGCCGCGGGCAGAGCGCCTGCCCGATGAATCCCGTGCCCCCCGTAATGAGTATTCGCATCGCTGTCACATGGCGGAGTGGAAGGCCTGGAGCAGGGCCACGGTCATTTCTGCTGCGCCGAGGCGCTCCACGTCACTGCAACCCAAGGATACCTCACCCTGATCGTTGCCAGGACGACGACCTGAAATGTGCAATAGGATAGCCACTGGCGTCGTCGTTTGAGACCGTTCGTCGTCCGGCACGAATGGGTTTCGGGCAGGATCCGAGCTGGAGTACCAACGCGACATGATCGAATCATCATCGCCCGGCGAACTGGAGGTCGTCATCGTCGGAGCGGGGTTCGGTGGCCTCTGCATGGGCATCCGGTTGCTCGAGGCCGGGATCCGCAATTTCGCGATCCTGGAGAAGGGCCGGGAGATCTGGGGTACGTGGCGCGACAATACCTACCCCGGCGCAGCCTGCGACGTCCAGTCGCATTTCTATTCGTACTCGTTCGACGGCAAACCGGACTGGACCCATCGTTACGCCGGCTGGGAAGAGATCCAGCGCTACATTCTCGACACGACCGAGCGGCACGGGATGCGGCGCCACATCCGGTTCGGCGAGCAGGTGAATTCGGCGCACTTCGATGCGGCGAGCGGCCGCTGGAGAGTTGGAACGAAGTCCGGACTCGAGCTTTCGGCGCGACACGTCGTCCTGGCGACGGGGCCTCTGCACGTGCCACAGATACCGGACATCCCGGGGCTCGAATCATTCGCCGGCAAGGTGTTCCACTCGGCGCGCTGGGACCATGACTACGACCTTGCCGGCAGGCGCGTCGCGTCGATCGGCACGGGTGGCAGCGCGATCCAGTACTGCCCCGAAATCGCACCGAAGACCGGCAGATTGCACGTCTTCCAGCGCTCGGCGGCATGGGTGATCCCGCGCGACAGGCGTACCTACACAGAGCAGCAGAAGCGCCGCTTCGAACGCTTCCCGGTGCTGCGGAAGCTGCACCGCTGGCGGCTGTACTGGCAGAACGAGTCGCGCCTGATCGGACTGCTGCACCCTTCGCTTGCACGCCTGCCCGAGGCGCTGTCGCGGCGTTTCATCGCGCAGCAGGTGGACGATCCCGCGGTCGCGGAGGCGCTCACCCCCGGATACACCTTCGGCTGCAAGCGCGTGCTGATCTCGAACGACTGGTTCCGGATGTTCAACCGGCCGAACGTCGAACTCGTAACGAACCGCATTCGCGAAGTCCGCCCGGATTCGATCGTTACCGACGACGGTGTCGCACGCCCGGTCGACTGCATCATCCTCGGCACGGGCTTCGTGGTGGACCCGCGCGACTACATGAAGGGCTTCGCCATCACCGGCTTGCCCTGCCACCAGTTGAGCGACGACTGGCGCGACGGCGCGCAGGCCTACTTCGGCGTCCACGTCACGGGCTATCCGAACCTGCACCAGCTGGTCGGGCCGAACACCGGGCTCGGACACAACTCGGTCGTCTTCATGATCGAGGCGCAGGTTCACTACGTGCTCGAAAGCATGCGAGCCTTGCGCAGCCGCGGCGCGGCGTACTTGAGCGTCAAACCGCAGGCGCAGGCGCGATTCAACGAGCGCGTACAGCAGGGGCTTCGCGGCACGGTATGGAGTGCGGGCTGCACGAGCTGGTACCAGCAGGCCGACGGCAGGAACTTCTCGATCTGGCCGTGGGCCACCTGGCGCTACTGGCTGCTGACGCGTCGCATCGACCCGGCCGCTTACGACTTCGTCCGGCCCGCGGCAACGGCTGCCGGCCCATTGCCGGACCAGCGAGCCGCATAGCCGAAGCGGACTATCTGCGCGGTACCTGCACTGCTCCTCGAGGTTGTGAGCCGTTTCAACGCGTCCAGCGCACTGTCTTCGTCACGAACCCGGCCTTGACCTTGAGCTCGAGGCTGCCGTCGGGGAGCAGCGAGAGGTCGGCCGGAAAGCTCTCGCCCCGCCGCGGCGAGTAAAGCGTGCCGCCGGTCCAGACACCCGCGGAGCCGGCCTTGAATCCGGAAAGGATCTCGAGCCCCAGGATGGGCCTGTCGCGCAGCGCGGCGTTCTCGTTGTTCGCATCACGCAGCGGCTTGCCGGCGCGCGTCGGTTCCTTCAGCCAGACGACCTTTCCAGCGTAGACGTTGCTGCCATCGGAAACCTCGCGGGCTGACACTTCGACCTTCGACGCACCATCCTCGGTGAGCCAGGTGCCGACGATGGCGTCCGGCGGTGTTGCGGCATGGCCGACATTCGTCAGGCACAGGGCGGTCGAAACGAAGATGCCGCAGACGGCTTTCAACAAGGATCTTTCCGGACTGACCATGACTCCACTCTCCCGATTGCCACGCTCACGCTGCAGCGCCGAGGGCCCGGAGCAACACATGAAGCGAAATGCATGCGAGTACGCCTGCGGCCACATCGTCGATCATGATGCCGAACCCGCCCTGCACGTGCCGGTCGATCCAGCGGATCGGGCCTGGCTTCCAGATGTCGAAAAGCCTGAACAGCGCAAAGCCAAGTGCAACCGACGTAACCGTCATCGGCGCCATGAACATCGTGATCCAGAAGCCGACGAATTCATCGAAGACGATGCCGCCGTGGTCGTGCACGCCGAGATCGCGCGAGACCGTTTCGCAGATCCACACGCCGAGTGCGAACGTCGCGAGAATCGTGATCGCGTACAGCCACGCGGGCAGGTGCCCGATCGCGAGAAAGACCGGTACGGCGACCAGCGTGCCGAAAGTGCCCGGGGCGTATTTCGCAAGCCCGCTGCCGAAGCCAAACGCGAGCAGATGCCGCCAGTTGCCGAACACTCGCCTGTTGATGGAAAGGTCGAACATCGCGCGTGCCGGACGCCCGGGCCCAGGGCGTCGGTCAGGCCGTCGCGGCGCGAGGCGGCCGCGCGGTGCCCCGCAGCAACGAATCGAATGCGGCGAGGAAACCGGACAGATCCCCATCGGTCAGGTCGCCCATGACGCTGAGCTGGAAATAACGGGGTGACAGCGGTGACTTCGCGCCGTAGATGACGTAGCCGCGCTGGCGCAGCGAGCGGTAAAGCGCGTCGAAGCCGAGTACCTCCGGAACGCCGACGGTCAGGATCGAGCAGGCCTCGCTGCCTGCCGGCAACTGCAGCAGTGGCAGCCCAAGGCTCACCAGTCCCTGTGCCAGAAACGCGCGCCGGCGCCGATACTGCCGCCGCCGCTCGGCCACCCCTCCGCGCTCGAGCAGCTCCTCGACCGCCCGGTCGAGCGCGAGAAAGATCGGGACCGCCGGGGTGAACGGCGTCTGGGAATTCGACTCGAGTTGCTTGTGGTAGCGGCGCAGGTCCAGCGAATAGCTGCGGGGCTGGCTGTCGCCGCGAGCTGCCAGCCAGTCGCGTCGCACGCAGACCAGCGCGATGCCCGGTGCGCCGTGCAGGCACTTCCCGGACGACGTGACGCAGGCATCGATACCGTCGCGCGTGATGTCGAGATGCTCGGCGCCGGCACTCGACGTCGCGTCGACAAAGATCCGGGCACCGTGGCGCCTGGCGAGATTGCAGACCGCCGACACCGGGTTGATGAGGCCACAGGAGGTCTCGTGGTGCGTCATCGCCACCGAAACGTGGCCGTCGCCGCCATGTGCCGCGAGGGCGGCCTCTATCAGCGCCAGGTCGAGCGGCCGGCCGAATCCGCAATCGATCGGGGCGCAAGGAATGCCGAGGACCTCGAGGATCCCGACGATGCGTGCGCCGAACGTCCCGTTTACCGGCACCACGACGGTCCCGTCGGCGGGGAACAGCGTCGCGCACGCCGCCTCGATGCCGGCGGTCGCCGGACCCGTGACGAACATGACGCTGTGCTCGCTGCCCGCCCCGAGCAGCGCGCCGCACGTACCGCGCAGGCGCGCGACCAGGTCCGAGAATCGCCGGTCGCGGTGCCCGATTTCGCATTGCGAGAGCGCACGCTTGACGCCCGGCGACAGCATGACCGGACCCGGGCAGAAGAGCACTTCCCCGCGGCCACGCGCAGCCTCGGACGGGATCATGCCGGCCTCCCCGTCAGCGCGAGTGTGTAGCGCCAGCCGGCGATGCAGCTCAGCGCAAGCCCGATACTCAGGCTGACGACTGCGACCGGCCGCAGCACCGCGGCCGTTGACGCGGAAACATCGAGCATCAGCGCCACGGCCATCAGCAACAATGCCCAGTAGATGATCGCTGTCGCCAGCTTGCCGTAGACGTGGGAAGGGATCTCGACGTTCCCCAATGCGGCATAGCGGCGGACCGTCGCGACCCAGAACTCCCGGCCGAGGAAAATCAGCAGGAAGGCGAACGGAAAGCCGCCGGCGACGACGAGCATCGCCAGCGCTATTGCCGTCGTGAAGCTGTCTGCTGCCTGGTCGAGCATCGCACCCAGTGCGGTCTCCTGGTTCAGGCGGCGGGCAAGGTAACCGTCCAGATGGTCGGTCAGGCACGCCACCGTGCCCAGTATGACCGTGATGCGTGGGTAGCCGGCGAAATACAACAGGACCGCGGCGGCGACGCCGACGATGCGGGCCAGCGAGACCAGGTTGGGGACGGTCGTGAGGTCCGCCCCCCGGATCGTCGCCGTGCTCCTGGCCTGTGCTGGTGCCGTGCCCGGCGTCATTCCCGATGATTCCCCGTGCCAGAATCCGAGCTCAATCGACTCGGGGCGCAGATACTAGCGTATTGGCCCG
>PDVJ01000098.1_pt2 | contig 20336 bp, 15 predicted proteins | sample 1369811 | NCBI WGS metagenome assembly PDVJ01 (sample SAMN07795376, study PRJNA414565) | Alkali sediment metagenome, whole genome shotgun sequencing project. | reverse complement strand
CAATGATCGCAAACTCAAACTCTAAACCTTAACTCAAGGCCTATCAGCGTTTGTGGACGGGAATTATAGGGGAAATCGTTAAAGAAGTCAAGAGCTGGAAGAAAGAAATGTGAAGAAGATGCAGATATTATTCTCTTGGTATCAGAGAATGTAATTCTACACCTTCTCTCTAGTGCCGTACTGTCACATGATACCCTTTTTCTTCATCTATCGCTAATAATAAAATAGGAAGAATAAACAAATCACTAACCAGCGATATGAACATCAATATAGCGCCATATCCTCCAATCAGTTCTAATGTTTCAAGCTGAGTCAGTGTCAATAATCCAAAAACTCCCATCAACACTCCTGCCCCGATTATGGTAGGAATACCTGCATAGAAGAACATGATTTCCAATGCATGCTTTTTCGTTCGTCCAAAATAGCGGCTGCGAAAGTATTTATAGGCGAAGTGAATAATCGTATCCGATGTCAATCCTACTGATATGGTCATCGCAATCAAAACTTCGATACTTAATGCTAAGTCAAATACAATGATTAATAAACCGAACCATATTACCGGTATCGCATTCGCCGCGAATCCTACCAAACCTATTTTAATTGATCTAAAAACAATTCCCATTACCAAACCAATCATACCCAACGCTGTAAAAAGTGATGAAGCCAGAAGAATACGTTTATCCATCTTGGCACTTTCGGAAAGTGTCTCTACATCAGTAAAATAAAAAGGTATTTTTTTATACTCTTTTAACCATCGTATGATCGCTGATTGATCAGCATTATTCAAAGCAATCGTGACATTCAGCGCATTATCATCTATATAGGCTTTTTCCATGTCATTGAGTTCTAAGAAGAACAACGCTTGAAGAACCCGCTGTTCATCGATGGGACTCTGAGGTGAACTTGCCATGTCCAGCTGGGTTAAAACACTTTGAATCGAATTTACTTTTTGAATTCCTTCATTTTCACGTCGTAAATCAATTTCAAACTGTTGTAATTTTTGCAACATAGACAAATCAATCTCTTCGAAGGGAACTTTGAGTGTAATTGCTTTTTGATTGACATGCGTGTCAAATATTTCAATTTTACCTGTTGCAAAACGAACTACCGTTACGGCTGTGACCAAAACGGTCACCACTATAAAAAACTGAAGTAAGCGGTGGTTGTAATGAATTTCTTGATTTGCGAAGGCATAACACATCCGAGCGAATCTGACACGAGGATGTTTCACTGTAAAATAGCTTAAGAGTGCCGGTAAAAATGTCATGTTAATCACATAAGCAAGCACTGATGAGATCATTAAGCTCAAACTGAGCGTCGTGATAATCAGGGAATCTGCAAAAAGCAAGGAACCTAAGCTTACTGCGAGAATAGGAAGTGTCCATAAAACAGGCTGAAGATTGCGGTCAATACTTTTTTCCATAGCCCGAATGGCATTACTCTTGAACTGCGATATATGCCAACGGTAATAAAAATAGAGAAAATGACCAATAGAAATACTTACCACCATTAATGTCATAGCAATGTGAATCTGACGATTCCCCGTAATCATCTGGATTGTTGCAAAGGTGAAGATCAATGTCAATACAGTGACACTCAATGCGCCAAAAGCAGCAATATAATTTTTGAATAGCCATCGTGACATCAGAATAATGACCACAATAAAGATTGCCATATATCCTAAATAGTGACTTAGCTGTGCTTCGGAAGAAGGTTCTGAATAATTATAGGTATAGGGGATGGACAACGTAGAAATTTCAATCGGTACTTTAGAGTGAATAATAAAATTAAAACGGGTGAAATCTTCATTAACAAATTGCTTGTACGGCTCTCTAAATGAAGACACAAATCCCATAATCCTCTGTGCACTTAGCTCATGGATCGGTAAAGCCCTTACCATTGAAGAGTCTTCTTCTCCTTCACTGGAAATTCGGTAAGCGGAAAAAAGCGATTCAACGTGTTTAATATCTTTATTATAGTCAAGTTCCGATTGCAGTGCGGTTAACACGGCTTTTGATGCATTATCGAACTTTGGAATATCAATACTCAAATATCCCACATGCTCTGTATCATAAGCATTTGCGTGTGTTTTTTGAAACTCTTTGGATTCCCCAAGCCAATACAAAGTATCCGAAGAGATGAGTTCTGGCCTAAAAAAAGTAAAAGCGAGGGCTGAAAACAATACAAAAAGAGCAAGTATCCAACCTCTAAACCGGCGAATGATACGAACATAGGAAGCAACGTTTGGTGTGTGATAATACATAGTTAATCCAACTCTTTTTTAAGTATCAAGTAAGGGCGTTTGTTCACCCCTATTGCTTCAGCAACATGCTCAATTTTAGTCATTTGCATATCAATTTTTTGAGAAAAGGATTTCATCTCTTTCATCTCTTTGCCTCCGACCATGACTTCCAATGTTTGCTGCAATGGAGCTTGCGATGCATAAATAGTTCCGATAAGATCATGTGAATGAAGGCGTTTAAGTTCATAAAAGAAAATATAGTAACGATAAATACTGCGCATTTTGTCATTATCATGAATCATCGAGAGAAAATCTTTAGAATGGGGACATTTCGGATCAATAAAAATATACGCTTTTATATCTCCCGTACCGTATTGCAGTGCGAGAGGCTCAATGGGATGGATCAAAGAGACGATCTGCTCCGTTGAAAGTTCTTTGGCGCTGCACTGGGGTGCAAAAAACATCATTAAGCATACTGCCAATACTAAATATAATTTAACTTTTACTGGTTTCATTTCAACAGTATAAAGCATAAAGGTTACCATTTTACTACCAAATGTGATGAAAAAATAATCACGATTGACTTTGGCTCTGGCTTTGAGTTTGCATTTCTTCACGTGTTACATCCACAGTCACACTGACATTGCTTCTTCCACTTCCAAGAACTACCCCTTGCATGGGTGCAATATCTGCATAGTCCCGTCCATACCCTAATACGATATGCTGATCGTATGGAATAATATTGTTGGTTGGATCAAAATCAAACCATCCGTATCCGGGGATAAAAACAGAGAACCACGCATGAGAGGCATCGGCTCCAAACAATTTTTCTTCTCCATCAGGAGAAAGTGTCTCAATGTATCCACTCACATAGCGGGCACTAAACCCAAGAGAACGAAGAGCACTGATTGCAAGGTGCGCAAAATCTTGACATACCCCTTTTCGTGCTTCAAAAACTGTTTGAACAGGAGTATTCACATCACTAAAACCACTTACAAATTGAAAATCATTGTAAATACGCCCCATAAATTCCTCAACACTCTCATACACAGAACGTTCAGGAGCAAAAGAACTGGACGCATAGTCACGTAATGCTGTATCCGTTTTGGTGATGAATTTACTGGGCATACAAAATTGTTTGGCATCGATTACATCGGGCGTACTGGCCTGAAGTGCTTGAAGCATTTGAGCATAACTAATCTCTTTTGCATATTCTGAAAGTATTTTATGCTGCGCAATTGCTTGGATGTCCATCGCAATACATGTTCGTGCGGTCACTTTTAAATGATGATGAGGCTCACGGATAAGCAAGTGATGCAGATGATTACCAAAATAATCAGTATATCCTTCCAACTCGCAATTCACGGGATCCGTTGAGAGTGAAAAATCGACTACCGTTTGAAAAGGGGTATCTCTAGGTTTCAGACGAATCAGATTATGACTGAAACTGACCCATTGCTGATAGGAGAATTGGGTGCTATGAAAAATATGATACAACATGTTTACTCGTCATAATGGGCAAAATAAGTTTTGGATAACTCATCGGATGCCACAATTAATTTTTCAGAAACACTTGCCAGCAGCGCATCCATATTCTCACGTACCACGGAATCGGGTGCCAATGCACACAAACTCTCGATTCGACTTAAACGTAAAAAGGAGAATGCTTCAAAAAGAGGCTCTTCATAGCGGCTTAAATAGATGTCATGTTTGAACTTTGGTAATTTCGGCAATAATTTGAGCAATCGGGATATCTCACTAATCAAGGATTTTGGAAATTGACTGTCCAACAGCATAAATTCACTCACATGCGGTAATTCAATCGATGCCCGATAATGTGCCCGATAAGCATTTAAACTTTCGCTACTGCCTAAGAGTGTCTCCAAAATTTCATACTCCGTAAAAGGCTCATAAACCGATGTCAACATCGCACGTGATTTTGTAATCAACAGCTGTGAACGCTCAAGTCCTGCCCCAATCTCATATAAAATCAACCCTTGTTCCGCAAATAAACTATCCTCAATGAGGGCTTTATAGGCCATTAAATGAACCAATAAATTGTCAAGTCCTGAAATCATTGTCCGTTGCAGCGGTAGGGCATTACTTGCGTACCCATTCCATTCACGCATGAGACGTTCAAAAATCCGCCATGCTTCCAAAGGGAGTAGGTTTTTTGTACTGGTGTTCGCGTTGGAGAGCATATTTAGGGCTTGAGATAGAGATCCGATCCGATCACTTTGTGAAATAACCGACCATATTTCAGCGATCGGGTCGGTTACTTTTTCGTCACCTTCGCCTAAAAATCCGGGATATGTCATGCTCAAATGAGTCAACGTATCGCATAAAATTTCTTGTGCACGCTGGTTGCCTTGGCGATCGTAGCGGGTTGCATTGGCCAAACTTTTTAACGTGATACGAATCATCCGTGCACTCATAATACAGCGCATTAAATAACGGCCCAACCAAAACAAGTTTTCAGCTCGAAGACTTGGAATGTTTTCCAATGAATTCTCGAAGGTGGCTTTGGGTTTATACACACTGCTAGGTGCCATAGGCCCTGATTCACCCAAAACCCATAAATCTTTACTGCTGCCACCGCGCTGTCCTGAAACAATCAAGGAATCATCACTGCTGCCTACACGCACCAGTGCTCCCGGCATTACTTCATACTGTTCATCTTTTATAATTGCAAATGAGCGGATGACAACATTTCGAGGCTTAATCTCTCCTTCTACCAAGCTTGGAGCGGTTGCAAATTTAACCTCTTCTTGACCCACAAACATGTAGGGGTTCTCTACTATTTTTGCACGCAACTGCTCTTTCTCATCGGCAGAAAGATTTTTACCCACATACGTACCAAACTCATTACCGCTACGATCAATTGTTTTAACAATCAGGGTTGATAAATTCTCAAGTACGTACGTACACTCCTTGCTCTGTCCACACCACCAACTGGCTATTTGCGGTAATATCAACTCTTCATTCAAGAAAAAATGGGCCAATTCCGGCATAAACGGGTGAAGACCTAAATTTTCCAAAATCCCGGATCCCAATGGATTTGCCATCGTTATCCCCTGCTTACGAACCGCTTGTACCAGCCCTGATACTCCAAGCTTGGAATCGGCACGCAACTCAAGCGGATCACAGTATCCCTCATCCAAACGTCGTAAAATCGCATCTACACGACGAAGCCCTTTGAGGCTTTTGAGCCATACTGCACCCCCTTTGGCTAACAAATCCTGTCCTTGCACAAGCGTCAGCCCCAAGAATGAGCTTAAGTAGGCATGTTCAAAATAGGTTTCATTATGCGGTCCCGGGGTGAGCAATACATTCAACGGCTCGCTTTTGGTATGTGCCCCCAATTTCATGAGCATTGATTTTAAATCTTCATAAAAGGTATACAAACGGCGCATGGAAATATTGGAATAAAGCGCTTGCACCGCACTGTTCATTGTCAATCGGTTCTCAATCGTATATCCCAATCCCGAAGGAGACTGAACACGATCATGAATCACCCACATTTTACCATCAGGACCGCGAGCCAAATCAGCAGCCACAATCATTAATGGGTGAGTTAGATGATCATAAAGCCCATGTACTTCACGTAAAAAACCGCTATGACCGAAGATCACTTCACTGGGCACTATGTTTTGCTTGAGAACTTTTTGCTCTCCATAAATATCTTTGAATAAAAGATTCAGCAGTTTTGCGCGCTGTTGCATTCCCGCTTCTATTTTTTCCCAATCACTCCCTTCCAAAATGAGAGGAATGGGGTCAAGATGCCATGGTCTGCACGTGCCGCTTGGGTCATCGTAAACATTATAGGTAACCCCGTTGTCTTCGAGTCTCCAATCGATCTCTTTTTGTTTGGCATTGAGCTGTTGAATTCCCAATGTTTCAAGATTGTCAGCCAACGCTTTCCAATGATCTCGCGTGGTTCCGTCCTCATTAAACATCTCATCATACGAGGATGTGGTGTAGTTCTCAAAAATCATGCAGTTCTCTTCACTCTTTCATCCCTACAAGCTCCATTTACGGCGTAAATCCAACGTCAGAGGATACTCTAAACTTCCGGGAAGTTCTTGATAGGAAAATGTTTTTTTCCGAGGAGCATTAGCAACCACTTGCGAGGATGACTCCCCCTCTTCTCTTCCCTGCGCCTTGATCGGTGCACGTATTTCTTCCAACTCTCCTTGCGAATGACCAAACGCCGTATAGCGGCTAAAACGTCGAGACTGTGCTTCGAGAGAATTGACCGGGAACGTATCATACGATCTTCCACCCGGATGAGAAACATGATAGGTAAATCCGCCCAAAGACCGTCGATTCCATTTATCCACGATATCAAATACCAATGGGGTATCTACACCGATGGTCGGATGCAATGCTGACCATGGCTGCCAAGCACGATATCGTACGCCTGCAACGTATTCGCCCTCCACTCCCGTAGAAACCAACGGTACTTTAACCCCGTTACACGTCAATACATACCGTTCATTGACAAAATTGGACACCTTGACTTGTACCCGTTCCAACGACGAATCTACATAACGTGCAGTCCCTTGTGAACTTGATTCTTCACCCAGAACATGCCACGGTTCGATCCCTGCACGAAGTTCACACGAAATTCCCTCAATCATCGTCAGCCCGTACAAAGGAAAACGGAACTCAAAGAACGGATCAAACCAATCCAACTCAAATGCATAACCTTCGGCACGTAAAAACTCAACGATGTCACGAATGTCTTCACGCACATAGTGCTCGATCAAAAACTTATCATGCAGCTGCGTTCCCCAGCGTACGAGCTTATGCTTGTACGGTTTACGCCAAAACAGCGACACAAGTGTACGAACCAATAGCATCTGCATCAGCGACATCTCCTGATGCGGCGGCATATCAAATCCGCGCAGTTCCAAAATCCCCAATCGCCCCGTCTGAGAATCAGGAGAATAGAGTTTATCGATACAAAACTCACTGCGATGCGTGTTACCCGTTATGTCTGTCAGCATATGACGGAACAATCGGTCTGTAAGCCAAAAAGGGACCTCTTGACCCTGCGGTATTTGTGAAAACGCGATTTCCAGTTCATACAGATTTTCAGCTCTCCCCTCATCCACACGAGGCGCCTGAGAAGTCGGCCCGATAAACGACCCTGAAAAAAGATACGAAAGACCCGGATGGTGCTGCCAAAAGGTTATCAAACTGCGAAGCAAATCAGGACTGCGAAGTAACGGACTGTCACTAGGGGTCATCCCGCCTATGGTAACGTGATTCCCACCGCCTGTTCCCGTATGTTTGCCATCTTGCATAAACTTCTCGGTACCCAAACGTGAAAAATGCGCCTCTTGGTACAGGGTGCTGATGAGTTCGGTAAGTTCACCCCAACTGGAAGTTGGATGGATGTTTACCTCAATAACGCCCGGATCAGGAGTAACACGCATCTTTTCGATTCTCAAATCGTGCGGCGGTTCGTATCCTTCGATCATGACGGGGATTTTCAACTCATCCGCCGTTGTCTCGATCGATGCGATCAAATCCAAAAATGCGTCCGTACGTTTGAGAGGAGGAAGGAATAAGAAAAGTTTCCCCTCTCGTACCTCAGCAGACAGTGCCGTACGTACAAAAACTTCATGCTTCGCTTTTTTGACGGTTTTTGCCGCACGCGCCGCTATTTTACTGTGATATTCACCAAGTTCTGGTAATACAGCAAACACATCGTTATCAAACCCTTGATCCAGCTCATGTGGGGGATTCTCAATGAGCGAATCTAGAGGGAGACGCAGCCCCACAGGTGAGGTACCCGGCATCAAAAACAAATGCCCTCGTCTAAATTTCCACGTACATGTCACCCAGTGTTTAGAATCTGAATTCAAAGGCAGTACAAATCCGCAGGGATCATTGAGACCTTTTGACAAACTCTCGGCCAACGCTTTGCGTTCCCATGAGTCTTTGAGATTGACTTTGAGCGGATCAATATCGATGGGCAGCTGTGCTTCTTGCAACAGTGCTACCAAAGGATCGTTGTATCCATCCAATATATGCTGCTCATTAACACCCAAATTCACACACAAACGTGCTAAAAACTTTTTAGCATCTGTCGCATCGAGGTCGTATGTTTTGTCCAAACTGGCCAATAAATCGTGATTTTTCCATATCTGCTTTCCGTCTTTGCGCCAAAAAATGGTACTCATCCATCGAGGCAGCGGCTCTCCCGGATACCACTTTCCTTGGGCATGATGCAGCATCCCACCATGCCCAAATGTATTAAGTAGCCGCCTAGAGAGGACATTGGCCAACTCACGTTTGTGAGGACCGTCTGCATCAGTATTCCATTGCGGTGATTCTTGATCGTCGATCGATACAAATGTGGGCTCTCCCCCCATGCTCATACGCACGTCGTTGGCAACCAGTTCTTTGTCTACGTCAAACCCCAGTTGTTTAATCGCTTCCCATTGTTCTGTCCGATACGGCTTGGTCACGCGTAACCGTGTTGGAGAAATCAAATTCTACCTCGCACTTGGCCATTGCTCCCTCGACAGGTGCTGCACTTTCCGGATTGGGAGTACACGCCAGCGGAATATGTCCCTCGCCTGCGAACAAGCCGCTTGTAGAATCCAGCCCTATCCATCCCGCACCTGGGATATATACTTCAGTCCACGCGTGCAGATCGGTAAAATCTTCCGCAGGACCGCTTGGACCATCGAGTGATTTCACATCGGCTTTAAGCTGTACCAGATACCCCGATACAAAACGTGCCGCAAGGCCCAAGTGTCTAAATATCTGTACAAACAGCCATGCAAAATCACGGCATGATCCCAGTTTTTTCCCCAGTGTCACTTCGCACGTCTGAATTCCCGGTTCTAGGCGAACCGTATAATTAAGATAATGGTTCAGTTTGAGATTGAGCTCTACCAAAAAATCGTTGATACTGCGCGGCGTCAAATCGATCTCTTTGACAAACTCTTTGAGAAGCTTCCCTTTTGAGGTCACTTTTAAATAGGGAGACAACTCTTTTTTGAGCTCTTTTTTATATTTAAACGGAAAATTCGTCGCATAATCCTCGACAAAAAAATCAAACGGGTTGATACTCACCAGCTCTGCGAGTATTTCCACATCTATTTCAAGCTCTGTCGTCTTTTCAGGGAAAACAATCCGTGCCAAATAGTTGCCAAAAGGGTCTTGCTGCCAATTGATAAAATGATTATCCGGCTTGATCTTAAGCGAATACGCTTCTATGGGAGTACGGCTATGCGGAGCAGGACGCAGACGAATCACATGGGGGGAAAGGTTGATAGGCTTATCAAACGCATAATGCGTTTTGTGAGAGAGGACAACTTTAAGTGACATCATTTCCCTTTGACTGAACAGTTATGACAAGAATAGCATATTTATTTTCAAAGTAGTGTATATATTTTTTGCACTTAATGGTAGAATTGCCGATAATATTTATAAACAAAGAGTCATAGTGAAAATTTTTCTCCTCGAAGACGATTATCTGCTTAACAAAGCAATTGGACAATACCTAACGAGCAAAAGCTATATAGTCAGTTCTTTCTATAATGGTAATGAAGCGCTTAATGCCATTACGGATGATTTCACTCTAATGATTTTAGACATTGATGTCCCTGATATGAATGGAGTTTCAGTCCTCGAAGAGATACGTAAACTCTATCCAGCCAAACCCATCATCATGATCAGTGCAACCATTGATATCGATATGATCAGCAAAGCGTATGAAAAAGGGTGCAATGACTACCTAAAGAAACCTTTTGACATCCGAGAGCTTGAACTAAAAATTCGGGCTTTTACCCAAGCGGTAACAAACTCTACAAGCATTATGGAAGGGCTTGAATACATGCTGTCCGACCAACGCCTGCTGTACCATTCTCGCGAAATCGCATTGACCCCTATGGAGAAAAAGTTATTTCACATCTTGGTCGAAAACAAAGGGCGCACGGTTTCCATGGAACTTTTAGAGCGTGCTATCTGGGGAATGAGCGGTGAAGCGATCCATCTGCGTCAACTCGTCGCACGTCTGCGGAAAAAATTACCCGATAACACCATAGAAAATCGTACCGGTAGTGGCTATTGTATCGTTTAAGCCTCATACTCATAACACTATTATCGGCATCGTCAGCACAAGAATACATGCTCGAACCGATCAATATCGAAGCAATCCAAGATGCATTCACACAAACACAAAAAGAGGCTTTAGAGAAGAACGCTTTTACCCTCCAGGAACGGTTAAAAAACGATGTTTCCTTTGATACGGTCAAGGGCGAAAAAAATGGCGAAGGACTCTCTTATCGTGGACTTGATGATCGGGCTACAGGGTATTATGAAGATGGTATCCCTCTGTATCGAGGTACGAACGGAGAAAGCGCAACAATGTTTTATACCCCCAAGGGAACCATAACCATCGACAACACTTCCGCCAACAATACCGGTGTGTCTTCTATGGGTGCGGATGTTCAAATTAACACGACCGTCCCAACCCAATCTCTCGAAGCCATGCTTTTGGGCACTATCAGCAACAATGATCATCGTGCCCAAGGATATATTGGAAGCCGTTTTGGTTCAAAATACGTTCAGTTGAATGCATCCACTTATCATATGGGCAGCTATACCCTATCCGATGATTACACAGCTACTCCTGCACAGCCGCAGGGAGAGCGACGCTACAGCGACCGCAGCCAAAACGATGTAAGCTTCAAAGCTGGAATCTATCCTGACAATCACACCCATCTCGCGGCAAAAGTTGCAACCAGCCAATCGCATTTTGGCGTTTCTCCCAATACCTATACCGATATTACTAAAAATGCAGGAGATGATTTTTGGAGTGCGAACAAAGTCCCTTGGGACGCTTATACCTCCGTACCTAAAAAATCACTCAACAGTCTGTATCTCTATGGTGACTTTACGCACGGCGACATTGAGACAACCGTTCGCGCCTATTATGACCGCTACACCGATTTTTTTGCTTTTTATACAGACAACAACTATACGACCTACCAACAAGGAACTGACATCTGGAGTGACAGCCGTTTAGGCAGCAGTGTTAAAACCTCTCTCAAATCCGATACCCATACCGATGCAATCGCTATTACGCTACAGCGTGATACTCATCGCTGGATCAGTGATTATGGTCACAGCGCCCATTACACGAACGATTTTTTAGAAACAAGCTATCTCGCCGATTATACTCTGCCCAATCAATTTCGTCTTGATGGCGCAGTTAGCTACCGTGTCCTAAGCCCTTCTCAAGAATTTGATACACGGATTCCTTACAGTAACTACGAAACGAAACAAATGCTCGATTATCAACTCAAACTTAGTAAGGTGCTCGAAGAAAATACGCTCTATCTCGCTGCCGCACACAAAAGCCGATTTCCAAGCATGGCCGATATGTATCCCCTTATTACAGGTCAAAGCGTTTATCCGGGGCTAAAACCTGAACAAAGCAACAATCTCGAAGCGGGGTGCGAGAACCGCTTATTCCCTCGTACTCTATTGACACTCGATGCCTATAATTATGATATTACAGACCTCATCGTGCGATCCGGCGGCATCGCTTATAACCGTGCCAATGCCCAACATTATGGAGTAGAAACTCGTTTAAAAAGCGATATCTTTGACCGTAACCACCTAGATGCAGGCTACCGCTATTCCCATACCCAAGACAGCGCAGGCGAACGTATCGAATTGATCCCAGCACACCGCCTTACCCTCCAAGATACCTTGAATATTTCACCTGAATTCACAGCAACCGCTTTATATAACTATACAGGGGCACGCTACAGCAGTTATCTCAATGTGATGCACAAGCTCGACGATTACAATACCCTAGATCTGTACCTCAATTACGTTCACCCCCACGCAATAAGCTACCGATTTGGGATCAAAAATCTCACCGACGAAGCGTATGAATGGCAGTACGGCTATCCTACAGCAGGGCGCAGTGTCTTCGCAACACTGCAGTGGGATTTATAATCATGCCGCAACGCAGTATCAAAGCCCTCTTTTTTACTCTAGCAGCTCTTAGTCTTATTGTCTTTGTATTAGGATCGTTTTGGCTGTATGATTACATCAAATTTTCCACAAACGAAAAGCTCTCGCATCTTTCCCACGAAAAAAGCTACGAGATACGCTATAAAATCATGCAATTTTATGACCAGATGTACTATGAGTTTGAAGTCGCTGTACCTGATGCCCTGGAAAAAATAACAGTGGCCCAGCGCTATTTTGATCAGTATGGGACAAATGCACCTCTTGAACCGCTCAAAAAACTTTTACAAACAAAAGACTTTGAGTACGATATCTATCTGATCAACCGGGACTTGGTGATAAAACGAACCACATTTCCAGCTGACCTTGGACTTGATTTTCACTTTATACCCAGCGTTCCGGCTCTCTTTAACGCACAGTTTGCAGATCCTAAAAAAATCGATTTGAGCCCACTTTATTATGAATCCTCCAAGGCAAATTTCAAACGCTACATAACACAGCGCTCCACCAATGGAAACTATATTATTCAACTTGGTCAATCGCTGAGGGGATCAAAATCATTCAATCATTCAATGACAAATCTGAAAAATGAAATACCGACACTGCACAGCTCTGCTGTATTCTCTGTCTATACGGCAGCTAATTATCCGTGGAATATTCAAGAGATATGGTCTGAACGTTTTATAGGAAAGAAAAAACTCGATATGGGACAAAATGAAGATGTCTCTTCAGAGTTTAAAAAAATATTATTGCAAATCGATCCTGCTAGCACTGGTTTATTTCTCTTTCCAAAACTTTACCTCTATCCTTATTTAAAAATACTTTTCCAAAACAATACTTTTAAAGAGCTCATTACATACAAAAATGGCCGCTATTTTCACAAAGTTATGATTCCATTTCAAACTTATTATCAGCAAACTGAACAAAGTTATTGTTTACTCATCATGGAATTCGATGAAACGCACGAGTACGCGAACATTCAGTTTGTTAAAAACATGATGTTTTTTGCACTTGGGAGCTTTTTTTTGGTATTTACGTCCATTTCTTGGCTCTTTTACCGCCGTATCATTGCGCCTATTACACTCTTACAATCCCGTATGCATCGCAAAATACCGCTTGATGACCAAACCATCCTCACAAGAGGAGATGAAATTTCGCGTATCTCACGTACCTACAATTGGCTTTTAGACGATCTTAAAAATGAAATACATACCAAGCAAACCCTCTTGACTCAGTTCAAAACGTTTACGGCAAACGCTATCCATCAAGTGCGAACCCCCTTAAGCGTCATCAAAATAGCCCATGCCATGCTCGATGATGATACCCATAAAGAAGCACGATTGAACATTCTCTCCTCTATTGTTTCTATGGAGCATTTATACGATTCTCTCGCTTTTACTCTCCAAAATGAGAAGATAGAACTGCCCATTTCTAAGCTTAACCTCAGTTCGATTTTGAAAGAAAGAGCTAATCTCTTCGCTCCTGTTGCGTCTTCCATAGACACTCAGATTATTACTGCTGTTCGCAAAGATATTTTTGTGGAAATGAATCAAACTGAACTCGAATACCTCATCGACAATAATCTTTCCAATGCTCTGAAATACGGACAGCCGTTTAAACCCATTACCCTCACCCTGACAAGTTCGCCAAAAGAATCCATCCTGCTGTTTGAAAGCTATGGAGAGCCAATCTCGGATACAACCGAAATTTTTAAACGTTACGTCAGAGAAGATCACAGCAAGTCAGGAAGCGGAATAGGTTTGCACATCGCTGCAGCAATTTGTAATCGTTACCAAATCCTGATCCAAGTCACCTATGAAGACGGAAAAAATTGTTTTCGCTACTTTTTTCCTACAAAATAGCAAAATGTCACACCTTTGTCACACGAAATCACTACAATAGTCCTATTGTTTTTTACAGGAGCCTTTGGTGGTATTTTCACGTAACCTTTTTGGTATTCAATCTTTTGCCTCTCTTTTTAATGCTCAAGACGCTCTTTTCGAACAAATTTTTCTCAATGTTCCAGTTGCTTTGAGTATAACCGATGAAAACGGTGTCATGCAATACGTTAATAACGCATTTACAAAACTCACCGGATACCACGCCAAAGAGCTCATCGGTAACAACCACTCTATGCTCAAATCGTCCAAGAACGAACCTGACTTTTTCAAACATTTCTGGGAAAAGCTCCTGGACCAAAACAGCTTTTGCGGAAATATCTGGAATCAGCACAAAGACGCCCATCATGCATTACACTGTGTCACCATAACTTCCATCACGTTGGATAAACACTACTATCTCAGCACCCATACCGATGTAACCAGTGAAACTGAACTTCAAGAGAGGCATCACTATCTCGCCTACCATGATCCCCACACCGGCTTGGCCAATCGCTCACTCTTTGAGGATCGACTCTCTCATGCCATCAATAACGCAAGCCGTATCGGGCACAAAGTAGGCGTACTTTTTTGTGATCTCAATGAGTTTAAACAAATCAATGATGACTATGGTCATGCAACAGGAGACGAGGTTCTAGAAGTGGTCGCCCAACGGCTTAGATCATTCTTTCGCAGTAACGATACGGTTGCTCGTTTTGGAGGAGATGAATTTGTGATCATCGTCGAACACCTGGAAGACGATACACAACTCTCCCGCATGGCCCAAGCCCTTACATTGAAAATTGCTGAACCAATGAGTGAGCTAAAGCTGAGCGTAAGTGCCAGTATCGGTATTGCCTCTTTCCCTCAAGACGGCCTGACAAAAGAGCAGCTTCTCACCATAGCTGACGCTAAAATGTACGATAATAAAAATCGGTTTTATGGTCTGGTCAGTTGAAAAGTTAAATCCTTTGGGAAGCAAAACCTCCATTAATATTCGTTACACTATAATCAGTTAACCACAAACATCGCGAGTGAGAGCCTATGGACTACGTCGAATTTTTAGGAACCAGCGGAACACGTACCCCCAATCAGGGAACGACGTGCTTGCGTGTCTCCAAACACTGTGTCATTGATGCGGGTAATCTTATCAATTCTTTTGGAGACGATATTTTCACGATTGAGCATATTTTTTTAACCCATTCGCATCTCGATCACATTATCGACATCCCGTTTCTCGCCGATCTTTTCGTCACTCAGCAATCGATTTCACTCAAAATTTACGCGCTCAAAGAAACGCTGGACGACCTGCGCCAATTTATATTTAACCACCATATATGGCCCAACTTTGAAGAGATCAACCTCATAGGCCATACCGATAAAACCATTGAACTCGTAGAAATTGAATTGGATCAAAAATATACCATCGACGGTGTCACCCTCATCCCCTTCAAAACCAACCATACCAATGGGAGCTGCGGCTACATTATCGAAAAAAATAACGCCGGCATACTCTTCACCGCCGATACGTACAAATGTCCTAGGATATGGGAGCTACTGGATCAAAATCCGCACATCCACACCCTCGTCACCGAGGTGTCATTTCCCTCCAGTTTTGATAAGCTCGCAGAAGACAGCAAACATCTCACTCCAGTGCTCTTGGAAAACGAACTGCTGCAATCTCAACGCAAGGATTTTACGATTTACGCGATGCACCTCAAAACACTTTTCGCCCCTACCATCATCCATGAGCTCAAAACCATGAAACTCCTGCGTAACAAAGGCCGAGTTCTAAACGACAGAGATACGATCCGTTTTTAGTTTTTTATACTTTCTTTCTCTTTCTCATACAGCTCAACCGTAGCTTGCACGTATCCATCCACGCTTCCGCAGTCATACCGTTTTCCACGGAATTTATAGGCGATAACCTTGCCCTCTTTGGCTTGTTCCATCAACGCATCGGTGATTTGAATCTCACCCCCTTTTCCGGGTTTTGTATGACGTAAAATCTCAAAAATATCGGGAGTGAGAATATAGCGTCCGATAATTGCCATATTCGTAGGGGCATCTGCAGGGGCAGGCTTTTCAACCATCGTTGAAACACGATAAATTCCCTGAGCAATTTCTTCTCCGGCGATCACTCCGTATTTATCCGTTTGTGAGGGATCAATCTCCTCAATCGCAACAATCGAGCATTGATACGTTTTGTACAACTCGACCATTTGAGCCAAAACGCCCTCATCATCATTGACACACAGATCATCCGCGAGGATAACGCTAAAAGGCTGATTTCCGATCAGTGTTTCCCCCGTCAAAATAGCATGCCCCAGCCCTTTCATCTCTACTTGGCGGGTATAAGAAAAGGTACATTTGTCGATGAGATGACGGATATCTGCCAGCTGTTTCTCTTTGGCCGTCCCCTGAATTTGATGCTCAAGCTCATAACTGACATCAAAATGATCTTCAATCGCCCTCTTCCCACGACCCGTAACAATCGCCATCGTATTCATCCCTGCACTCATCGCTTCTTCTACCCCGTACTGTATAAGCGGTTTGGTTAGGACCGGCAGCATCTCTTTGGGCATCGCTTTGGTCGCAGGAAGAAAACGGGTACCATATCCGGCAGCCGGGAATAAACAAATAGAAATAGGAGATTTTCTGTGCATAAAACTGACCTTTATTATAAAGAAGCTATTTTCTCATATTTGCACTTAAAGAGTAACAATTACATGGTATGGATCGTGCTTTCATAATGAAACAACACAAAGGGTACTTTATGACATTTTCATGGTCTAACACCAATATCGGCGGTAAACTCATTATCATCTCTACTCTCATTGCCATCATTAGCATTTTTATGCCATGGATTGATACAACCATCAGCACATCAAACGGTTGGCAGCAGTTCACTTTCGTATTATTAGCATTTTATGTTTATCCGGTGTTCCAAGTTATCACCAATAAACCATTATCACTTATGTGGGGAAGTGCCTCATCGATTTCTTCCGCTGTTGCAACGGTTGCATTTATGGAGTGGAAGACCATCCCTTTTGAAGGCGTTGATTTGTGTTTTGCAGGTCAGGGAACGTATCTTTTCTTTGTAGCATCGGTGTTTTTATTCGCAGGTGTTTTAAAATACAAATCTACAGAATCAGCAGTCAGCGACAAGAGTGAAGTAGAAGAAAAATAAATCGTAGATGGTACGCCATGCAGGATTCGAACCTGCGACCTACAGCTTAGGAAGCCAATCAGCTGTGGTTCCTTAAAGTGTTTATATCTTCTTTACACCCTATATTGCGGCATACTTAATTCCTATTGATTCTTTTTATTGTATACTAATTCCACAAAAGGTATGTCCCTTGGTATGTCCCTCTCAAATGGAGTTATTATGGCAGTTGATCGAAAACAGTTTACTGAGTCAGTCGAAGCAGGTTTAAAAGCAAATCCCACTTACACAAAATTTTATCTCAACTTCAAACTTGATGGTAAAATCAAACAGCGTGTAATCGATTACTCTAATAAAGACTGGGATAAACGGACGAGGATCACTAAAGCCAAAGCCGACTTAGCCGCCGAGAAGAATAAGCAAATCAATACAGGCGTAAACTTTACTGAGAATAGCCGACTCAATGATATTGCAGAAATCTATTTTGAAAAATCATGCGAAGTTTCCAGATGGACTAATGAGCTTAAAGATACCTATAAGCTTTATTGCAAAGACAGCATCGGTAAAAAGCGCATCAAAGATATTCGCCAAGTTGACATCGAAACGCTTCGAAAGAGCATGGAGACCAAAGGGCACTCAGAACGGACCAAAAATGGATGCAGTCCACGAACTATCAAGAAAGTTCTACTGCAAATCCTATAGATAATAAGGTACTGCACGATCTCCCTAATATTAAAGCACCAAAATTAAACCGCCAAAAGAAGATCGTAGAGGATGCAGGAACAAAGTTGGCGACACTATTTAAAACGATTATGACAACTTATGAGGATGAACCATTTTATCGTGCCCTCTTCCTTTTTGCGCTGTATGGTAGACGTTGGAATGAAATCCGTACCCTACAATGGAGTGACGTTAACTTTTTAACAAGTCGTTACACTATCCGAGCCGAGAACAATAAGATTGATCAGAACCAAACCTACGAACTCTCAGCACCTATTGCAGAAGCCTTATCACAGATCAAAGATGAGCATAGCGGATTGCTATTCAAATCACCCGTTACAGGCACCGAACTTTACCCACCGAAGAAACAGTTAGCAAAAATCAAAGATACCGCAAAAATCCCTGAGCTTACTATGCACTATTTCCGTCACATACTGGTATCGGCAATGGGTGAAGCAGGAACAGCTACAACAATCCTATCGGCTTCATTGGGACATACCAATCTCGATACGGTCAATAACTTTTATCTAAGTGCCAACCATACCAAGGCATCACAGGAAGCAAATATTGCTATCGCCGCATTAACCAATAAAAAGTTAGAGACGGAGGCAACAAAACTATGAATGAAATATTAAAGAAATTACACAATGAACCTATTGATATATACGAGGAACAAAAGCAGCTCAAAGATCAATTAGCACTCAACCGTGAAGTAAAAATAGAATCACGTAAGCTAATGAGTTTAGACAGCATGATGGTAGAACAGCAAGAATCCCGAGAAACCCTTATCCAAAAGTATTATGATATTATAAAAAAACGTGAAGAGACCATTGCAGGGCTTAATGTAGAATTATCAGGTTACTTCCAAAAAAAAGAGCATCACCAAGCAACTCTGCCACCATCCCATGAAATTATGAAATTGCTTGATAAAATGATTATTTCAAACCAAAAATCAATCGAAGAAAATGATGAGAATCTTTTTGAACTAAAGCAGCAGTTGGCAGAACTCGAAAGACATGCTTCAATACCATTCGATATTCCTGATACTAACCTAACTCCAAATGAATATTATCCCAAAGCATACGAGGATATCAATCAAGCCAGAGAATCAGAAGCTATTTTTTCACAGGGTGCTGCTAATCAAGAGCAACACAATTTAGAACTAAAAAAGAAAGTCGAAACCTACGCACAGATGCTAAAAGCACTTAAAACTGATCCCATGGAGATCGCACATGAGACTTTAGCACAAGCCTATGAAAACGTAGTTAAAAATCACGCTGCAATTACTGAAGAATACTTAGGCCTTTTCGAGGAAATAACTACTTCATTTCCTAAAATGCTGCACAATATTGCGAATGCAGCCCAATATCAGACAGATTGCATGGTTGATATTGCTCAAACCATTGATGCAACAAAAGATTTGGATGAGAAAATGCGTGATGCTAGAATCGTAGAAGACTTACTCAACGGTTCAATTGGCAAATATATGCAAGGTGATCTTCCTTTTATCAATTATCTAAACCTTAGAGGCGAGCTGGCTGTTGTTGATATTGAACACGTATCTAAAGAAGTTGGGCTTGGCAAGGTTAAAGACAGAGGCGTTAATTACATCATTGACCTTATGGAGAAGAACCACAAAATTATTCTCCCATTTCAGGATGCTTTTAAACTCAGACTCTTACTAATCGAATATCACAAGGTTGTCGAAGTATCCACAAAAAACAATAAGTTAGATTACGCAAAAAATTACCTCAATCAACATGCGAGTTTATCTGCAAAAGCACTGGCAGCTGGAGTCTCCGTTAGCCCACCTCTACGTAATCCAAGTGAGTTAAAGAACCTCATGCAAAACATACTAGAACAATATAGCGGTGCCGATGGCTATGCTAGAGATGCAATGCTTGAACTGCTAGATAATGGAATAAATCGACTGCCAAAGAAATCCCCATCTAAATAAATCTTCACTCAATCCTTACGTCGTAAAAACTTACGATGTAAGCTCCTGACCTGAGCACACCTTAATTAATACAATACTGACATGAATCAATCAGATGGTTGCAAACATCGATTCTGATGTAATAGGCATCGAGTGGCCCTCATAACCTTTTCCATAACATGGAGAATACACATGAGTGAAATTTTAAATAAACGTTGGCTATCGCCAGATGAGTTAGAAGCCGAATACGGTTTTAGTAAGAGCGTTCAAGGAAAGATGCGTATGGCGAGTAATCGCTCAACACTACCATACAGCAAAATTGGTGGAAAATTTATCCGTTACGACAGAGTTGCCATTGATAAATGGCTAGAAGATCATCAAGTTCAGGGA
>PDVJ01000156.1_pt1 | contig 20393 bp, 22 predicted proteins | sample 1369811 | NCBI WGS metagenome assembly PDVJ01 (sample SAMN07795376, study PRJNA414565) | Alkali sediment metagenome, whole genome shotgun sequencing project. | reverse complement strand
CGTCCGGGGCGTTATCAGCAGTTTTGTTCGGGAAATGGGTGGGAGAGAACCAGCCACATCCGGTTGGGTGGAGGTCCGGCGGCCGTTTTTCGGCCAGGTGGGAGAAAATGGGGCGGATCGTCAATCGACCCGCCGTGCGGCTGCCTCAGCGGGTTGGCGCCGAAACAACTTGACAATCCGAGAAGACCATGGGTTTAAAAGTGGGAGTCGGCCGATAAGCCGGGTTCTGTCGAGGGCAACCATCCATCTGGGACGCGCGTCGCCGCGCGCCTCGAGCGACCTACCCGGAAGCTTCCGCGAGCAGCGGGTGCGGGCCCTGTGGCCTGCGTGCTTCCCTATTTGGCCTTGCTCCAGGTGGGGTTTGCCGTGCCGTCGAATGTTGCCACCGACGCGGTGCGCTCTTACCGCACCGTTTCACCCTTGCCGTCGCCGCATCGCTGCGGCGCTTGGGCGGTTTGCTTTCTGTTGCACTTTCCGTGGGCTCGCGCCCCCCAGGCGTTACCTGGCACCTTGCTCCATGGAGCCCGGACTTTCCTCCGCGAACAATCGCAGCGGTTGCCTGGCCGACTCCCGCAGCCAGTATACAGGCCTGCGGCGACGTCCCGCGCGTTATCCCTGCGGCGGGCCGAGTGCGAGCGCGCGATCATAGAGCTCCTTGCGCGGCCGGCCGGAGATCCGGGCCGCGATCCTGGCGGCCTGGGAAACAGGCAGTTCCGCGAGCAACGCGCGCAGCAGGCCGTCCGCCTCGACATCGCTCGCCGTCGGCGGCGGCCCGGCACCGTTCACCACGAGCACGATTTCGCCGCGCGACATGTCGGGATCCGACGCAGCACGCTGCGCGAGCGCTCCGAGTGTGCCGCGGTATGCGCTCTCGAATTTCTTGGTGATCTCGCGCACGATCGCGGCGCGCCGGTCGGCCCCGAACACCTGCACCAGGTCCGCCAGCGATTCCTGCAAACGGTGCGGCGCTTCGTAGAACACGAGCGTGCGCGGCTCGCTCGCGAGCGCCTGCAGCGCCTTCACACGCGCGGACGACCTGGCCGGGAGGAAGCCCTCGAACGTGAAACGCTCGAGTGGCAGCCCGGAAAGGCATAGTGCGGCGATCGCGGCACACGGTCCGGGAACGACCACGACCTCGATGCCCGCTTCGGCGACTGCCTGCACGAGCGCCGAGCCGGGGTCGCTGACAAGCGGCGTGCCGGCGTCGCTCACCAGTGCCACGCGCTCGCCCGACCGCAGGCGCTCCACGACGCGCGACACGCGCTCTCGCTCGTTGTGCTCGTGCAGCGATTCGGTCGTGCCTGCTCGGCGCACGATGCCGCAGGCCTTGAGCAGCTGGTTTGTGTGACGCGTGTCCTCGGCGAGCAGCCAGTCCGCGTCGCGCAGCGTTTCAAGGGCACGCGGGCTCAGGTCGGCCAGGTTCCCGATCGGTGTCGCCACCAGGAACAGTACGCCAGCGTGTGGCTGCACTATAGAATCGTCTGGTTCGTTGGCCACGCGTTTCCTCCGGAGTCCCATGCTGCACGCACGCCTCGATGGACGGCAAGTTCGGGCCATGCTGCTCGTCCTCGTACTCGCGACCGGTGCTGGCCTGCTTGCGCCTCGCGCGACTGTGGCCGCCGACACGCCGGACTCGGCCGAGAGCCTCTCCCGCAGTGGCCAGCACGCCGAGGCGGCCAGGAACTATGAGCAGCAGGCAAAGCGGCTGCTGCGCGGCTGGGATACCCGGCTGACGCTGCTCGCTGCGCGCGAATACCTGGCGGCGGGCCAGAACGCGAATGCGCAACGGATGCTCGACAAGGTGGACGGACGAGCCAGCGGCGACGATGCGGTCCTGTTTGCGCGTATCAAGGCGGAACTGGCGCTTGCGAGCGGCGACGGCGCTGCGGCGCTTGCAGCACTGGGCGGAATCCCGAAGCCGTGGCCGGCACCGCTCGAGACGGAACTGCTGCTGCTCGAGGCGCAGGCGAGTTTCATGTCCGGTCGTACGCTCGACGGCATCCGCGCACTCGAACAGCGCGGCCGACTGCTGGGCGCGGCGGACGCACGGCAGGTGAACTACCTGCTGCTGCTCGATGCGCTGCAACGCAGCGGCGCCACCACCGCCGTGCCGACCGGAGCGACCGACAGTGATCGCGCCTGGATCGAGCTGGCGCAGCTTCGCGCTGCAGCCCAGGCGGGCGACGCGACTGCATCGAGTCGGGCGACGGACTGGAACACCCGGCATCCGAATCATCCGGGCGCATCGATGCTGCCGCAGCCGGCACCCGTGGCGGCGACAGCCCCCGGAGCGCAGCTGCCGCCGGCGATGCCCGGCCAACCATCGACCGTGGCGCTGCTGCTGCCGCTCAGCGGACGCCAGCAGGCGGCCGGTACGGCTGTCCGCGATGGCTTCCTCGCGGCCTACCTGGCAGCGCCGGATGCCGCCTCGCGCGTGCTCGTGTACGACACCGCTGCGCTCGGGGTCGGCCCGGCGTACGAGCGGGCCCTGGCCGACGGGGCGCAGTTCGTGGTCGGGCCGCTGACGAAGGACGACGTCGCCACACTCGCGGCAGGCCAGCTGCCTGTACCCACGCTGGCGCTGAACAGCTTCGGCGGCGAAAGCACACCCGCTTTCCTCTTCCAGTTCTCGCTCGATCCGGAGCAGGAAGCCCGCGAGGCGGCGCGGCGAATAGCGGCGGACGGACGGACGCATGGCATCGCGCTGTTCCCACGCAGCGCCTGGGGCGAGCGGCTTTCCGCTGCGTTCACGTCGGAACTGCAGGCCACGGGCGTCACGCTCACGGCCTCCCAGTTCTACGATCCGGGAACCCGCGATTTCTCGGGTCCCCTGCGCGCCGCGCTGGGCCGCTACGCCGGCGCGGGCGACCGCCCGGATAACAAGCCGGCGCAACAGCGCGACGCCGCCGCCGAAGCGCACGAAGGCCCGCAGTTTGCGTTCATCGCCGCCACTGCGCAGACGGCACGCGCACTGAAACCCCAGCTGCGCTTCCAGATGACATACGACCTTCCCGTCTACGCCACGTCAGATGCATGGGATCCAAGCACTCGGTCGGCCGCGGATCTCGATGGGATGACGTTTCCCGAGATGCCCTGGATCCTGAGCGGCGGCCAGGGCGCCACCGCGCTGTGGGCGGTGTTGCAGGGCGATTGGGCTGCCGAGGGTCGTGGTCGCCTGCGCCTGTATGCGTTCGGTTGCGACGCGCTCGACGTCATGTCCGAGCTGCGATCGGGGCGGACCAGCACGGGCATCGACGGGCTGACCGGTCGGCTCACGTTCGGCGCCAATGGCCGGATCGAGCGCACGCTCGACTGGGCTCGAATAGAGGGCGGACAGCTGCAGCCGGCCGGCGCTTTCGCGGCCCCGCCGCCCAGTGTGCCCTGAGACCACGACCGCGATCGGACGTCGCGGCGAAGACGCCGCCCTCCGGCACCTGGAAAATCAGGGGCTGCAGCTGCTCGAGCGCAACTACCGCTGCCGCGGCGGCGAGATCGACCTCGTGATGCTGGAAGGAACCACCCTCGTGCTGGTCGAGGTGAGGCTGCGCGCCTCGAGCAGGTTCGGCGGTGCGGCAGCCAGCGTCGGGCCGCGCAAGCAGCGACGATTCGTACTCGCGGCGCGGCACCTGATGATGACCCGACCCGCGTACCGCAAGCTCCAGGCTCGCTTCGACGTCGTCGCACTGCAAGAAGACGCACGGCCCGGAGAAATGCAGGTCGACTGGATCCGGGATGCGTTCCGGACCGGGGCGTAGGCAGGGACAGCGACTGGCGGCTGGCAACCAGGCCGGCGACTTCGGTCGATGCCGCTGCCAGCTGCGCACCATTCGCTATCGGCTGATCGCCGGTCGCTTCCCTACTTGACGACTTTCAGCTTCGCACGTCCCGCGGGCCGCTGCGGCGGCTCTGGCGGCCGATCCGTCGGCGGCTGCGTCGGCCCGGGCGGTTGCGGTGTCGGACCGCTCTCGTCTTCCGCGAAGATCATCCCCTGCCCTGTTTCCCGCGCGTAGACCGCGAGTACCGCATCCATCGGAATGCGCACCGTCATGCTGGCACCCCCGAAGCGGCCGTTGAAACTGATCTCGTCACCGCTCATGCTCAACTGCGCGGTCGCGTTCCAGCTCAGGTTCAGGACGATCTTGCCGTCGCGCACGTACTGCCGCGGCACGTCGACGCCCTTCATGGCGGCGTCCACGACGATGTGCGGCGTGCAGTCGCTGTCGCTGATCCACTCGTGCATTGCGCGCAGCAGGTAGGGCCTGCGCGACTTCACTTGCGCATCTCCCGCTCGGCACGGCTCAGGCTGGCAATGAACCCCGGATGGGCGAAGACCCGCCTCGAGTAGCGCTCGGTGGCCTGCGCGGAATCGGGCAACTCGACCGCCCAGTGGGGCAGCCGCCAGAGGATGGGCGCCACGGCTGCGTCCAGCTGCGAGAACTGGTCCGAGAGGAACCACGGTCGCACGCGAAACAGCGGTTCCGCCGTCAACATGCTCTCCTGCAGCGCCCGGCGCGGACGTTGCTGCTCGCGACGTTCGTCCGACTCGAGAGCGGGCGCGAGCGAATACCAATCCTGCTCGATCCTGTGCAGCGCGACGCGCGCCTGAGCCCTCGCGCCGGGATCGGCCGGCATCAGAGCCGGAGCCGGGAAGCGCTCGTCCAGGTACTCGCAGATGATCCCCGCACCGTAGATGACGAGATCACGGTCGACGAGCGTCGGGACCGACTGGTACGGATTGAGGTCGATCAGGTCCTCGGGGGGATGGACGGGGTCCGCCTCGACGACCCGCACCTCGAGGTTCTTCACGGCGACGACGATCCGCACGCGATGGCTGTGCGGATCGTCACCCCGGGAAAACAGCGTCATCACGTCGAGGGAACCTCAGGACGCGGGATCACGGAGCGGGCACGCTCGCCCCTGCGCTTCTTCGCTCCTTGTCCAGCGGCAAGGCAATGAGACGGAGCTGGTCTCGATGCCGCCTACTTCACGTCCTTCCAGTACTCCTTCTTCAGTGCCCAGGCCAGCAGCGTGAAGAAGATCAGGAACGCGATGACCGGGAAGCCGAGCTTCGTGCGCTTGAGCTGGGCGGGTTCCCCGATGTAGTCGAGGAAGTTCACCGTGTCGCGCACGAACTGGTCGTACTCGTCCGCGGTGAGCGATCCGGTGCTGGCGGGCTTGAACTCCTTGAAATGCTTCTGCACGTTGCCCTGCGCGTCCGGATGGCCTTCCCAGACCGCCTCCTGCACGCCCTGCAGGTTCCACAGCACGTGCGGCATCGAGGTGCCGGGCAGCACGATGTTGTTCACGCCGGTGGCCCGCGACGGATCCGCGTAGAACGAGCGCAGGAACGTGTACAGGTAGTCCGTGCCGCGTGCGCGTGCGATGAGCGACAGGTCCGGCGGGACGACGCCGAACCAGCGCTTGGCGTCGGTCGGATTGATGCCGATGCGCATCGTGTCGTGCGGCCGCTCGCCCGTGAACATCAGGTTCTCGACCAGCTGCTCCTCGGAGATGCCGAGATCGGTCGCGACCCTGTTGTAGCGGACGTACTTGGCCGAGTGGCAGCCGAGGCAATAGTTGACGAAGTTCGCCGCGCCGCGCTGCAGCGACGCGCGGTTGCCGACGTCGTTGCCCGCGCGCTCGAGGTGCGCTCCGCCGCCGGCCGCGAACGCCGCCGCCGCGGGAGCCAGCGCGGCCAGGAGTACGAGAAGCTTAGTGCGCATGGTAGGTCACCCTCGTGGGCACGGGCTTGGTCTTGTCGATGCTCGAGTACCACGGCATCAGCAGGAAGAACGCGAAATACACCACCGAGAATGCCCGCGCAGCGTTGGTGTAGCCCGGCGTGGCCGGCTGCAGGCCGAGATAGCCGAGCGCGAGGAAGCTGATCGCGAAGGCGGTGAGGGCGAACTTGAAGATCGGGCCGCGGTAGCGGATCGATTTCACCTTGCTGCGATCGAGCCACGGCAGGAAGACGAACAGCAGCACGGCGACGCCCATCAGTGCGGCGCCGAGCGGCTTGTTCGGCACGGAGCGCAGGATCGCGTAGAAAGGCGTGAAGTACCACACCGGCGCGATGTGCGGCGGCGTCTGCAGCGCGTTCGCCGGCTCGAAGTTCGCGTGCTCGAGGAAATACCCGCCCATCGTCGGCGCGAAGAAGATGATCAGGCAGAAGATGATCAGGAACACGCCCACGCCCACCAGGTCCTTGACCGTGTAGTACGGGTGGAACGCGATGCCATCGAGCGGAATGCCGTCCGGCCCCTTCACCTTCTTGATGTCGACGCCGTCCGGGTTGTTGGAGCCAACTTCGTGCAGCGCCATCAGGTGCGCGATCACGAGGAACACCAGCACCAGCGGAATGGCCGCCACGTGCAGCGCGAAGAAACGGTTCAGCGTCACGTCCGAGATGAAGAAGTCGCCGCGGATCCACTCGGTGAGCGAGTCGCCCACGACCGGGATCGCTCCGAACAGCGACACGATCACCTGCGCGCCCCAGTAGGACATGTTGCCCCATGGCAGCAGGTAGCCGAAGAACGCCTCTGCCATCAGAGCGAAGTAGATCACCATGCCGAAGATCCACAGCAGCTCGCGCGGCTTCTGGTACGAGCCGTACAGCATCGCGCGGAACATGTGCAGGTAGACGACGATGAAGAAGGCCGAGGCGCCGGTCGAGTGCATGTACCGGATCAGCCAGCCCCATTCCACGTCGCGCATGATGTACTCGACGGAGCTGAACGCCTCCGCAGCCGACGGCTTGTAGCTCATCGTCAGGAAGATGCCGGTCAGGATCTGGATGACCAGCACCATCAGCGCGAGCGAACCGAAGAAATACCAGAAGTTCATGTTCTTCGGCGCGTAGTACTCCGAGACCTGCTCTTTCCAGAGCCTGGTCATCGGGAACCGGTCGTCGATCCACTGCGTGAGCGCCGCGAGGCGCCCGCCGCCGGCCTTGGCGGTCTGGCTGGTGCTGCTCATCAGGCATTCCCCGAATCGGCGCCGATGAGGATCCGCGTGTCGCTGAGGAAGCGATACGGCGGCACCGGCAGGTTGGTCGGCGCGGGCACGTCCTTGAAGACGCGGCCCGACATGTCGAACTTGGAGCCGTGGCACGGGCAGAAGAAGCCGCCCGGCCAGTCTGCCGACACGGTCACGTCGCCCTGCGCGAACTTGTCGAGCGGAGCGCAACCGAGGTGCGTGCAGACGCCGACCAGCACGAGGTACTCGGGCTTCATCGCGCGCGCCGGATTCTTGGCGAAGGCGGGCTGTTCGGACTCTTCGGAGCCCGGGTCGCGCAGGCTGGCGTCGACGCCCTCGAGCTGCGCCAGCATCTGCGGCGTGCGGTTGACGACGAAGATCGCCTTTCCGCGCCACTCGACCTTCAGCATGGCACCAGGCTCGAGCTTGCTCACGTCAACCTCGACCGGGGCGCCCATCGCCTTCGCGCGCGCACTCGGCTGCCAGGAGGCCAGGAACGGAACGGCGACGAACGCGGCACCCACGGCACCGGTCGCGACTGTTGCGACGGTCAGGAAATGACGCCTGCCCGTATCGACTTCTTCGGTCATCCAGCGGTCTCCTCGAAGGATTCGGGTGCTTGCCGCGGTTGACAGAGGCGTCGCCGCGGGCAGCAAGGAATTATAGCGGATAGCGGGAGCTGGGCGCCTTGCGGGGGCAGGTGGCCAGCAGACGGACGGCAGCAGCTGCCTGGCGACGGACGGTGGATAGTGGAAAATGCGGACGCGAAACAGCCGCCGCCAGCCCGACCGCGATTCGCGAATCCCTATCCGCCATCCGCTAACTCCACGTTCCCATTCACTTTCTTCCTCGCCCGATGCGACGAATCTGCGCGCCGAGCCCCTGCAGCTTTTCCTCGATGCACTCGTAGCCTCGGTCGATGTGGTAGATGCGCTCGACCTCCGTCGTCCCCTCGGCGACGAGGCCGGCCAGCACGAGGCTGGCAGAGGCGCGCAGGTCCGTGGCCATCACGGGGGCCGCGGTAAGCTTCGGCACTCCCTTGATGATGGCGGTATTCCCTTCGAGGCGTATCTCCGCCCCCATGCGCCGCATCTCGAGCATGTGCATGAAGCGGTTCTCGAAGATCGTCTCCACGATCGTCCCGACGCCGTCGGCTACGGTGTTCAACGCCGCGAACTGCGCCTGCATGTCGGTGGGGAAACCGGGGTGCGGAGCGGTGCGGATGTCCACCGCGCGCGGTCGCCGGCCACCCATGTCGACTTCGATGAAGTTGTCGCCGCGCACGACCTTCGCCCCGGCCTCTTCGAGCTTCGCCAGAACCGCGTCGAGATGCTCGGGGCGGGCATTGCGGGCGCGAACCCGACCGCCCGTGATCGCTCCCGCCAGCAGGTATGTGCCGGCCTCGATGCGATCCGGCAGCACCTCGTAGCTGGTGGCGTGCAGCGACTCGACTCCGTCGACGATGATGGTGTCGGTGCCGTGGCCGGAAACCCTTGCGCCCATCGAATTCAGGAACAGCGCGAGGTCCACGATCTCGGGCTCGCGGGCCGCGTTCTCGAGGATGGTCCGACCCTCGGCCAGCGTAGCGGCCATCATCAGGTTCTCGGTGCCCGTGACGGTGACGGTCTCGAGCACGATACGTGCACCCTTGAGGCGACCGGCTCGCGCCTTGATGTAGCCGTTCTCGATGTGCACTTCGGCACCCATCGCCTGGAGCCCGGCGACGTGGATGTTCACCGGACGAGCGCCAATGGCGCATCCGCCCGGCAGCGAGACGTCGGCCGAGCCGTGGCGTGCGACGAGCGGTCCCAGCACGAGGATCGCGGCGCGCATGGTCTTGACGAGATCGTACGGGGCGAAGGTTTCACGCGTCGTGCGCGGATCCACCTCGATGCGCATGCGCTCGTCGACCGTTACGCTTGCGCCCATGCGCCCGAGCAGCTCGATCATGGTCGTGACGTCCTGCAGGTGCGGGACGTTTCCGATCGTGACCGGCCCGTCGGCAAGCAGCGCGCCCGCAAGGATCGGCAGCGTCGCGTTCTTCGCCCCCGAAATGCGCACTTCGCCGTCGAGGGGTACGCCGCCCCGGATCTGCAACTTGTCCATCTGCATCTGCTCCGGTCAGGTCGGCCCGGGCCTGCTGCGCGCGGCCTGCCATTCGCCGGGCGTGAAGGCCTGGATCGACAGCGCGTGAATCTCCCTGCCCATGCGCGGCCCCAGCGTCGAATACACCAGCTGGTGCCGCTGCAGCGCCCGCCGGCCTTCGAACTCCGTGGCCACCACGACGGCTTCGAAGTGCGTGTCGTCGTCGGTCAGGACGCGGATCTCCGCGTCCGGCAGGCCCGCCCGGATCAAACGGGTAACCTCTTCGGCATTCATGGTTCGACAACCTCGGGGATGTGGCACGGAAGTCTAACCCGGCAGGGGCAGGGAAGGCTGCGGGCGGTGGTCGACAGGCGGTGGGCAGGAGGCTGCGGCGCATTGGCTGTAGACTGTGACCCGCAGTGATCGGGCGGTAGGCTGCCGGTGGCAGTCCGAAGCGACCGTTGCGACCCACGGCCTGCAGCCGATAGCCTTCTGCCCTCCGACCAGCCAGATCCCCCGATGCCTTCATCCGACCAACTGATCGCCCGCGGACGGCGGGTTCTCGCTACCGAAGCCGGCGCAGTCGTCTCGCTCGTCGAGCGGCTCGGCGAGGACTTTGTGCGCGCCTGCCGTCTGCTGCTCGCCTGCGAAGGCCGCATCGTCGTCACCGGCATGGGCAAGTCCGGGCACGTCGGCAACAAGATCGCGTCGACCCTCGCCAGCACGGGCAGCCCGTCTTTCTTCCTGCACCCGGCGGAAGCGAGCCACGGGGACATCGGCATGATCACCGCGCGCGACGTCGTGATCGCGCTCTCCAACTCCGGCGAAACCGAGGAATTGCTGACCATCCTGCCGCTGCTGAAGCGCCTCGACGTGCCGCTGATCGCCTTGACCGGGAACGACGCCTCCACGCTCGCACGCTATGCGACGGTGACGCTGGACGTGAGCGTGCCCGAGGAAGCCTGTCCACTGAATCTCGCGCCGACGGCCAGCACCACGGCGTGCCTGGCGATGGGCGATGCCCTGGCGGTCGCGGTTCTCGAGGCGCGCGGCTTCACAGAGGAGGACTTCGCGCGGTCCCACCCGGGCGGCAGCCTGGGGCGTCGGCTGTTGCTGCACGTCGAGGAGGTCATGCGCCGGGGCGACGAGCTGCCCGCGGTCGCGCCCGACACGCCGTTGAGCGGCGGCCTGCTCGAGATGAGCCGCAAGGGCCTCGGCATGACCACCGTCGTCGACGAAGGGCGGAGGGTGATCGGCGTCTTCACCGACGGCGACCTGCGTCGCGCACTCGATCGTCAGCTCGACATGCACGCGACGCCGATGCGAGAGGTAATGACGCCCGGCGGCAAGGTCGCGAGGCCGCGGATGCTGGCGGCGGAAGCCGTGCACATAATGGAGGAGCACCGCATCACCGCCCTGCCCGTCGTGGACGATGCGGGCATACTGGTCGGCGCGCTGAACGTGCACGACCTGCTGCGCGCCGGGGTGATGTAGCCGTGGAGGAGATCATCGAGCGTGCCCGGCGAGTCCGCCTCCTGGTGCTGGACGTGGACGGTGTGCTTACCGACGGCCGCCTCTACATCTCGTCCGAAGGCGAGGAATTCAAGGTCTTCCACGTGCGGGACGGCTCGGGCATCGTGGCCGCGCTGCGCTCGGGCGTGACGGTCGCCATAATCTCCGGCCGCGATTCGGCCGCGGTCAACCGGCGTGCCGCCGAGCTGGGGATCCGCCACGTCAGGCAGGGCGTGGCCGACAAGGGCCGCGAACTGGAGTCGCTGCTGCGCGACCTCGGGCTGGCCGCGGCGGAAACGGCCTGCGTCGGCGACGACACGCCCGACCTTGCTATGCTCGAAATGGCCGGCCTCGCGGTCGCGGTGGCCGACGCGCACCCGGCGCTCAAGGCCGCGGCGCACTGGATCACCGGCTCGCGAGGCGGGCATGGCGCGGTACGTGAAGTATGCGATCTGCTGCTAAACGCCGCCGCGACCTGAAACGGCGCGTCGTGATGATCGCGTCCAGCGTCGCGGGCGTCGCGCTGCTCTACGGGCTTCTGTCAGGGCGCGAGGAATCGGATGTCGAGTTCGGCAAGGCGGCGGCCCAGCGGGGCTACTACATGAACGACGCCACGCTGACGGAGATGGGCAAGGACGGTCGGCCGCGCGTGATCGTGCATGCGGCGAACATCGAGCAGCAGCTGTCCGACCAGAGCGTGCGGCTGTCGCAGCTCGAACTCGATTACCAGACGAAGGAATCCGGAAACTGGCACGTCACGGCCCGCGAAGGCGACATGCCCGCTGACCGCAAGTCGATCCAGCTGGCCGGCGACGTCGCGATCACCGGAGTGGAATCGCGCGGCGAAGCCCTGATCCGCACCGAACGCCTGTCCTACGACATCGATGACGCCATCGTGCAGACGGAGGAGCCGGTCTCCGTCCGCTTCGGGCCGCACCTGCTCAAAGCCCGCGGACTGCGCGCCGAGTTGAATGCCGGGACCCTCAAGCTGGAGTCGGACGTCAATGGCCACTTTGTGCCCTGATTGCGCCTGCCGCCGCGCCGCGGTCGCGCTGCTCGTCGGCTTCACGGCTGTCACGGCCGGCGCTGCCCCGACGGAACTGCCGCGCGTCTCGAAGGACCAGCCGATCGAACTCGTGGCCGCGTCGTCGGATTTCGACTACAAGAAGAACACACTGCTGTTCAAGCAGGTGAAGATCACGCAGGGTCCGCTCAAGGTCGAGGCGCAGGAGGCGACTGCGACGGGCCTCAATTTCGACGACTCGGACTGGACGCTGACCGGGCAGGTGAAGATCACGGTCCCCGACGGCAAGCTCACGTCGACGGACGCCAGGGTCACGTTCCGCAAGAACCAGATCGCCCGCGCGGAAATCCGCGGCGCACCCGCGGAGTTCGAGCAACTCATCAAGGAGACCGGCAAGCTGGCACGGGGCCGCGCAAACACCATCGTTTATGACGTGCAGGCGGACACGGTCCGGCTGGCCGGCGGCGCCTGGCTCACCGACGGCGACAACGTCATTCGCGGCGAAACCCTCGTCTATGAGATCGCCGGGCAGCGGGTGGCCGCCAACCCCGGCGGTGCCGACCCGGGTGGCGTCCGCATCACGATCAATCCGCTCAGCCAGGACAAGCCCGGCACCAAGGACAAGGGCACGCCCGCGCCTCCGAAGCAGAAGAAGCAGCCGACGCAGCAGGAGCCGCAGTGAGCGTCCTGCGCGCAGAGTCGCTCGGCAAGGAGTACCGCAAGCGGCGGGTGGTCTCGAACCTGTCGCTGGAAGTCCGCTCGGGCGAGGTCGTGGGACTGCTCGGCCCTAACGGCGCCGGCAAGACGACCGCCTTTTACATGATCGTGGGCCTCGTGCCCTGCGACGAAGGCCGTATCTGGCTCGACGACCGCGAGGTCACGGGGCTGCCCATGTATCGCCGGGCGCGGCTGGGCCTCGGTTACCTGCCGCAGGAGGCGTCGGTCTTCCGCAAGCTCAGCGTCGAGGACAACATCCGCGCGATCCTCGAGGTCCGGGAAGACCTCGACGACGAAGCGGACCGCGCGGCGGCGCTCGAGTCGCTGCTGGAGGAGTTGCATATCGGCCACATCCGCAGCGGCATCGGCGTGAGCCTTTCGGGCGGTGAGCGGCGGCGGGTGGAGATCGCGCGCGCACTCGCCGCCGAGCCCCGTTTCATCCTGCTCGACGAGCCCTTTGCCGGCGTCGATCCGATCTCGGTGGACGATATCCAGCGGATCATCCAGCACCTGAGCTCGCGCGGCATCGGGGTGCTGATTACCGACCATAACGTCCGTGAGACGCTCGGCATATGCGGCCGCGCGTACATCGTCAGCTCCGGAAGTGTGATCGCGTCGGGATCGACGGAAGAGATTCTTGCCAACCCCGAGGTGCGCGAGGTCTACTTGGGGCAGGATTTCCGACTGTAGAACCAATGCTCAAGCCGGCCCTGCAACTCAAGCTCGGTCAGCAGCTGACGATGACGCCGCAGCTGCAGCAGGCGATCAGGCTGCTGCAGCTGCCGGTGCTCGAACTCCAGGCCCAGGTCCAGGAGGCGCTCGAGAGCAACGTGATGCTCGAGGCCGAGGAGGACGAGCAGATCGACCTCACGTCGCTCGACCAGCCCGCCCCGGTGGGCGAGGACGAGGACGGCGCGCCGGAGACGACCGACGAGATCGTGGTCGAAATGGAGGATCCGTGGTCGGAAGCCTCCACGCCGTCCGGCGACGGCCGCGCGCAGGACGACGACCGCCCGCTCGAGTTCACCGACGACCGCGAACATGACCTGCACCAGCACCTGATCTGGCAGCTCGAGGTGAGCAGGCTCGACCCGCGGCAGGTCTGGATCGGCGAGGCGCTCGTCGACGCGCTGAACGACGACGGCTACCTGACGGAAAGCACGGCCGAGATAGCACGCAGCCTGAGCGCCGACCTGCCCGTGACCGAGCAGGACGTCGAGCAGGTTCTGGCGTTCATCCAGACGCTGGATCCAGCGGGCATCGGCGCGCGATCGGCATCGGAGTGCATCTGCCTGCAGCTCGGCCAGCTCGAGCCCGATACGCCGGGCCGCGAACTCGCGCTCAGGATCGCCCGGGATTACCTGCAGGAAGTTGCAGATCGCGGCTTCGCCGCGCTGCGCCAGGCCCTCGGGGTGGACGAGGACGCCCTGCATGAGGCACTGGCGCTGATCCGCGGTTGCCATCCAAGGCCTGGCTCGGCTTTCGAGGGCTCGCAGCCGGAGTACATCGTCCCCGACGTATTCGTACGTCGCACCGACCAGGGCTGGGCCGTCGAGATCAACCCGGCGTCCGTGCCGCGCCTCAAGGTGAACCAGAGCTACGCGAGCGTCGTGAGCCGGTCCGCCGACTACGCGTCGCTGCGGACCCAGCTCCAGGAAGCGCGTTGGCTCATCCGCAGCCTCGAGATCCGCAACGAGACGCTGCTCAAGGTCGCGCGCACGATCGTACAGCGCCAGGCCGCGTTCCTCGAGAAGGGCGACGAAGCGATGCAGCCGATGATCCTGCGCGACGTGGCCGAGGCCGTCGCGATGCACGAGTCGACCATATCGCGGGTCAGCACCGGCAAGTACATGCACACGCCGCGGGGCATCTTCGAGTTCCGTTTCTTCTTCTCGAGCCACGTCTCGGGAGTGGACGGCGGCGACGTTTCCTCGGTTGCAATCCGGGCGCGCATCCGCAAGCTGATCACCGACGAAGAACACGAGAAGCCGCTCAGCGACGCGCAGCTCGCCGAGGTCCTTTCGCGCGAGGGCGTCAAGGTCGCTCGGCGGACCGTGGCAAAGTACCGCGAGGCGCTTGGCCTCGCCTCATCCAGCGAGCGGCGGCACGCCACGGCGCGGGCCAACGCCTGACAGGAACTCGAACGGAGACGATCAGTCGAACCAGGACAGCTTCGGAGTGTCTTTACGCTTAGTCAGGAGGAGAAGACGATGCGAGTGCACTTGAGCGGACACCACGTCGACGTCACCCCGGCCCTGCGCGGCTATGTCGAGAAGAAGTTGTCGCGCGTGACGCGGCGATTCGACCACCTGATCGACGTGCACTGCATCCTGACCGTAGAAAAACTGCGCCACAAGGCCGAATCCACCGTCTTCGTGCGGGGCTCGACCATCTACGCGGACGCCGTCGAGGACGACATGTACGCGGCAATCGACGCGCTGATCGACAAGCTCGACCGCCGCGTGCGCAAGCACAAGGAACGCGTCCGAGACCACCGCACGCCCGGCGTTCACAAGCACGGGCTGGCGGCGGCACACTGACCGATGCGGCTGATCATCGTCAGCGGCCTGTCCGGGTCGGGGAAGAGCGTCGCCCTCGCGATGCTGGAGGACCTCGACTACTACTGCGTCGACAACATTCCGGCCGGGCTGCTGCCGGGATTCATCGCCTACACGGTGCGCACGAGCGAGCCCGCGTACCGGCTGACGGCGGTCGGCGTCGATGCCCGCAACCGCCCCGAGGACCTCGCGGACGTGCCGCGCCTCGTGACGGAGCTGCGACGCAGCGGCATCGGCTGCGAACTGCTGTTCCTGCGCGCCGAGAACGAGGCCCTCCTCAAGCGATTCAGCGAGACGCGGCGGCGCCACCCGCTGAGCCGCGACAGGATCGGCCTGCAGGAAGCCCTCGAGCTGGAGCGTCGCCTGCTCGAGCCGGTCGCGGGCGCCGCAGACCTGACGATCGACACGACGCGCCTGTCGGTGCACGAGTTGCGCGAGATGGTACGGGCACGCGTCGCCGAGCGGCCGGTCACCGGGCCATCGCTGCTGTTCGAGTCGTTCGCGTACCGCCATGGCGTGCCGGACGACGCGGACTTCGTGTTCGATGCCCGGGCCATGCCGAACCCCTACTGGGATCCGGCGCTGCGCAGCCACACGGGACGCGACGCGGCGGTCGTGAAGTTCCTCGACGAGCACGAGGAAGTCGCACGCTTCCTGGCCGACGTCACCGGGTTCCTGGAGCGCTGGCTGCCATCGCTGGTGCGCTCGAACCGCAGCTACCTCACGATCGCGGTCGGCTGCACTGGCGGCCAGCACCGCTCCGTGTACCTTGCCGAGAAGCTCGCGGCGCACTTCAGCGGCAAGTACGGGCAGCCGCTCATCCGTCACCGCGACCTCGCCAGCCCACGGCACGAGTAGGGCGGCCGCTGCTGTTGCCCCTCTCGGCCTCGAGCCGGGAGGCACCTGCTGCAGCGCGCGCCTCGCGGCGACGGCGGCGAAGTCGTAAAGTGCGGCGGCCATGAGCGACGACCCCACGCCAGTCAAGAAGATGAGCCGACTCGCGACCCTGCAGCGGGCCCTCGACCAGGGCACGGGTCGTCAGGTGCATCGCCTGGTGAACTCGCTGCATCCGGCCGAAGTCGCGTCGCTGCTCGAATCGCTGCCGCCCGCGCAGCGCGAACTCGTCTGGGACCTCGTCGACCCGGAGATCGAAGGCGACGTGCTGGTTGAGCTGAACGAGGAGGTTCGAGGCGACCTGATCCGCGAGATGGAAGCCGACGAGCTGGTCGCCGCAGCCGAGGGCCTCGAGGTGGACGACCTGGCAGACCTGCTGGCCGACCTGCCCGAAGCGGTCAACCAGCGCGTGCTGCGCTCGATGGACTCGCAGGATCGCGATCGCCTCAACGTGGTGCTCGCGTACGACGCCGACACGGCCGGCGGCCTGATGAATACGGACACCGTGAGCGTGCGCCCGGACGTGACGCTCGAAACGGTGCTGCGTTACCTGCGCATGCGTGGCGAGATGCCCGACAAGACCGACTCGCTGTTCGTCGTGAACAGGCACGACGGTTACCTCGGGACGCTGAACCTCACCCGCCTGCTGACGGAGGACCCGGAACAGACGGTAGGCGAGGTCATGAGCGCGGAGACCGAGGGCATCGCGCCCGAGACGCCGGTCAGCCAGGTCGCGAGCCTGTTCCAGGACCGCGACCNTCACGGTGGACGACGTCGTGGACGTGATCCGCGACGAGGCCGATCACTCGGTCATGAGCATGGCGGGCCTCGACGAGGACGCCGACATGTTCGCCGGCGTGGTCCCGAGCGCGCGGCGGCGTGGCCTCTGGCTCGGGGTCAATCTCGCCACGGCGTTCCTCGCGGCCTGGGTCGTCGGCCTTTTCGAGACCACGATCCAGAACATCGTTGCGCTCGCGGTGCTGATGCCGATCGTCGCCAGCATGGGCGGCGTCGCCGCCACGCAGACGCTCACGCTGATCGTCCGGGGCCTCGCTCTCGGGCAGGTCGAGCGCAGCAACGCCCGCTGGCTCCTGAACAAGGAGATTGCGGTCGCGCTCCTGAACGGGCTGGCGTGGGCGACCGTCGTGGCGATCGTGGCGATGCTCTGGTTCCGTAACTGGAAGATTGCCGGCGTCATCTTCGCGGCGATGGTCATGAACCTCGTGGCCGCGGCGCTGGCTGGCGTCGTGGTGCCACTCGCGCTGAAGCGGTTCGGCGTGGACCCTGCCATGGCCGGCGGCGTGATCGTCACGACCGTGACCGACGTGGTCGGCTTCGCGTCGCTGCTCGGACTCGGGACGCTGGTGCTGCTCTAGCTGCGTCTCGCTAGCGCAGGTAAGCCTCGATCTCGGATCGCCGCGCCGTGGCATCGGCGCGCCCAAGCCGCATCAGCTCGGTCGTGTACTCCGACTCGAACAGCAGGTAGCTCGCCAGCAGCCCACCCCGGGCCTCGAGCGCGCCGATCGTGCGCAGCAGGGTGCGCAGGCTCCGCGGCATGGCACGCATATGCCGCCGGGCGATCGCCGTGGGGTCATCGCTCGGCTGGATCACGAGCACCTCGATGGGCCGCCGGACCAGCTCCCCGGTGCTCCCGCCGGCCAGCAGGATCGAATTGATCTGCCGCAGCCGCTCGAGGTCGATCGAAAGCCCGTCGGTGAACACGGAATCGAGCACGAACCCGAGCAGGTGCCCGGGACTCGGCGGCACGTTGACCGCGCCGTCCGCAGCCGACGCCGGCGAATCCGTCCGCGTGCCGACGACCAGAAGCCGGTTCGCCCCGAGGTGCACGGCGGGACTGAGGGGCGCGAGCTGTCGCATCGCTCCGTCGCCGTAGTAATCGCCGTCCACCTGCCCCGCCGGGAAGATGAACGGTATCGCCGCGCTGGCGATCAACACGTCCACGTCGATCTTCCGTCGCACCCCGGCCCGGCGCACTCGCGACCACTCCTGCGTGGCAGGCGCCGCCTCGAAGAACGCAACCGCACGCCCGGTCGAGTAGCTGGTCGTCGCGACGGCGAGCGCCTCGACGCGGCCTGTTTCGACATTTGCAGCGATACGCTCGAGCGGGATGGTGCGCAGCAGCAGGTCCCGCAGCGGCGAGGTGTCGAGCAACGAGCGCGGGGGCGACAGCAACCAGCCGCCGGATGCGACGGACAGCATCCAGTGCAGTCCCGCGCGAAGCATCGTTGCAGGGTCGGCCCGGACCACCTGCTCGACGCGGAATCTTGCCCAGACGTCCTCGAGCACCTTCACCGCGGCACTGAAGTCCTCGGCCCTGGCGGCAAGAGCGGCCGCATTCAGCGCTCCGGCAGAAGTACCCATCAGCACTTCGAACGGGCAAGCCGCGCCCGGTGGCATCCATCCGGCGATCGCACCGAGCACACCGACCTGGTAGGCGGCCCGGGCGCCGCCGCCAGCCAAAACCAAAGCCTCGCGATTCTCGAAGAAGCGATAGTCAGTCCCGGTCTCGGAGTCCGCCAAGGCGCATACCTCGCTGACAGCCTTCGGTGCGCAGACTAGTATGGCACGCTGGACTCGACGCCCCTCGCTACCTGGAGAGCCTCATGCAGATCCTACATTTTACCCGCCTTTCGCTCCTGTTCGCCGCCCTCCTCGGCTTCGCCGGCCTCGCGTTCGCCGGCGCGCCAGCGGTCGGCAGCACGGCGCCGGCGTTCAAGCTTCAGGACCAGGCTGGCAAGTGGCACAGCCTGTCCGACTACAAGGGCAAGTGGGTGGTCATCTACTTCTACCCGAAGGACGACACGCCGGGCTGCACGACGCAGGCTTGCGGTTTCCGAGACAACGTCTTCGCCTTCGACAAGGAAGGCGCCGTGATCCTGGGCATCAGCGTGGATAGCGTCGCCGACCACAAGGCGTTCGCGGAGAAGCACGGCCTGCCGTTCACGCTGCTGGCCGACCCGACCAGGGCGGTGACGAAGGAATACGGCGTGCTCAAGACCTACATGGGGGTCATGGAGATGGCGCGCCGCGACACGTACATCATCGACCCGCAGGGCCGCGTCGCGAAACACTACGAGTCGGTGAACCCCGATGGGCACTCCAAGGTCGTGCTCGAGGACCTGAAGGCGTTGAAGGCCGCGCAGAAGCCCGGCTGACGGCAGGGGGCGGTCCCCTGCCGGGGACAGACCCCTCAGTTCTTCAGGGCCTTGATGCCGCGATCGAGGCCTTCGAGCGTGAGCGGAAACATGCGCTCCGGCAGCAGCTGGCGGACGATGCCGATCGAGGCTGTGTAGTCCCAGCGGTCCTCGGGCTCCGGGTTCAACCAGGCGTGGCGCTGGAAACGCTGCGTGATCCGCCGCATCCAGGCGGCACCGGACTCGTCGTTCCAGTGCTCGATGCTGCCGCCCGGCTGCATGATCTCGTAGGGACTCATGCTGGCGTCGCCGACGAAGATCACCCGGTAGTCGGGCGGATACGTGCGCAGGATCTCCAGCAACGGTGTGCGCTCCGCATGGCGCCTGCGGCTGTCCTTCCACACCGATTCGTAGATGAAGTTGTGGAAGTAGAAGTACTCGAGGTGCTTGAACTCGCTGCGCGTGGCCGAGAACAATTCCTCGCAGACGCGCACGTGGCTCTCCATGGAGCCTCCCACGTCGAGGAACAGCAGCACCTTGACCGCGTTGTGCCTCTCGGGCACGAACTTCAGGTCGAGCAGCCCCGCGTTACGCGCCGTCGAGTCGATCGTGCCGCCGAGATCGAACTCGTCCGCCGCGCCCTCGCGTGCGAAGCGGCGCAGCTTGCGCAGCGCGATCTTGATGTTGCGCGTGCCGAGCTCGACGGAGTCGTCGAGGTTGCGGTAATCGCGACGCTCCCAGACCTTGACGGCCCGCTTCTGGCCGCCGGGTCCGCCGATGCGGATGCCTTCCGGGTTGTAGCCGCCATGACCGAACGGCGAGGTGCCCCCGGTTCCGATCCACTTGTTGCCGCCCTCGTGACGGCCCTTCTGCTCCTTGAGCCGCTCCTCGAGCGTCTGCAGCAGCTTCTCCCAGCCGCCGAGCGCCTCGATCTGCGCCTTCTCTTCCTCGGTGAAGTTGCGCTCGATCAGTTTCTGCAGCCAGTCGGCGGGCAGGTCGGCACCGAGGCCCGCGAACGCCTGCTCGATGCCCTTGAAGTGCGCGGCGAATGCACGATCGAAGCGATCGAAGTGCTTCTCGTCCTTCACGAGCGCGGTGCGTGCGAGCCAGTAGAAGTCGTCCACGCTGAAACTCGCGACGCGGGCCTTCAGCGCCTCGAGCAGCGTCAGGTGCTCGGTCAGCGACACCGGGACGCCGGCTTCGCGCAGCGTGAAGAAGAAACGGGTCAGCATGGCTGGGCCTCAGCGGTGGCTCGACGCGCTGTCGCGCAAGGCGAAGGCGCGGGCGAACCTTTGGCGCCGATGTGCGGGGTGTCTTCCCCGGGACGCCACGAGCACATCCGTGTGGGCTCCGGGCGCGGCGTCCATGCCGCGCACGGCCCGGGGAAGATACCCGGCACACCGGCGCCGAAGGTTCGCCCGCGCCTTCGCCTTGCGCGACAGCGCGTCGAGCCACCGCTGAGGCCCAGCCATG
>PDVJ01000152.1_pt1 | contig 20616 bp, 20 predicted proteins | sample 1369811 | NCBI WGS metagenome assembly PDVJ01 (sample SAMN07795376, study PRJNA414565) | Alkali sediment metagenome, whole genome shotgun sequencing project. | reverse complement strand
GGCTTTAAGGATGTTTCTCTCCCCATTTAAACGCCAACAAGATATGTATAATGCAGTGTTCTCTCTCAACCTCTTGAAATGGGTGAGAATCCTTGCCGTGATTATTCTGCTCCACTGTTCGTTCGCGTGCAGCGCGACAAAAGACGGAACAGCATCGGAGAAGATCCCCCGGTCAGAGCGAGCTGGCTTGGCCATTCTGAACTTCAAGAACACCACAACCAGGGACTGGGCAACGAAGTTTCAGCCCTGGGAGTATGGCCTTGCGGCAATGCTCACCACGGACCTCGAAGAAATAGGGATATTCAATATCGTTGACCGGGAACGATTGAAAGATATTCTCAGCGAACAATCTTTGCAATATTCAGGGCTTGTGGATCAGAAAACCGCCGTTCGACTGGGTAAACTTATTGCCACCCAGTATATCCTCACGGGTTCTTTTTCAGAAATGAACGGGGAACTCACTATAGTTACCCAGATATTTTCGGTAGAAAAAGGGGTCCAGTTGGGAGCGACTTCCATTGCGGGAGAAACCAAAGATTTTTTTACATTAGAGAAAAAGCTCTTCGTCAAGATCATCGGATTCCTGGAAGTCATGCTGAGTGAAGATGAAAAGGCGAAGATCGTCAAGGCTGTTGAGACCCAGTCCGTGGACGCGTCCCTGAAGAATTATTCCGGTGAAATAGCGATGGCGAAAGCGGCGGAATTGAAGCGGATAGGAAAAAAAGACGATGCCGTGCGGCTTTTGCGGGAGGCAAAGGAAAGGTTTTCCGAAGCCCTGAAATACGATCCGAATTACCAGAGGGCCAAGAAGAATCTCGCCATGCTCACGATGGCCATTCCTTTAACCCTTTAGGAAGTTACATTGGCACATTTCTAATGTCGTGTGGATGAGAGACAGATAAGGGAGGGTTGCTATGAAGAAAGCATGTGTGGTGATTGGGATCCTGATTTTTGTGCTTGCGTTTCCCCTCGGAAAGTCCGACGCGGGGACTTTCATCGCTGGCGCCAAGTCCTGGTATGCATATTGGGATTCGGCGGTCCTCGATTGGTTTGAGAAGGATATCAGCGCGGGATTCAAAGCCACGGGGGTAACCCTGAAGTCGGACGTGAAGACAGGAGACGGGTTTTTGGCCGGGCCTGTGTTCGGGTATCAGACCGATGACGGAACGTGGGCATTTTCCCTCGCGGCAATGGCGTTCAGCCATTTTTCCCAGGACTGGCACGGCTCGGCAGGAACGATGAATCTCAACACGAATATCGACACCACGCGCAGAGATTATGACCTCGCCGTAACCTATTCATTAGCCCGGCATAAGGACACCTTATCATTCCTTGAATATTGCAGGGTGTTTGCGGGATATAAATATCAAACCGTGGATTACGATTTGAGGCTGCAGTACAATACCACCATGGGCGTGAGAACATATAACTATAAATTGGATGCCGAGGTGCATATGCCGACCGTGGGCGTCGGCATCACATACCCCATATTCGACAAGCTTGTGTTTGGGTTGCAGGGTGGCGTAGGGCTGGCGCTGATCGATCTGGTGATGAAAGATCCCGATGGTTAACGCGGAAGCGAATCTGAATATTCTCCCGGTGAAAAACCTGATCGTGCAGCTTGGTTTCAGGTATCAGGAGTGGTACCTGAAGGCACGAAGTCCCCAGCGGTGGGAGCAGACAGAGTCCAGGGATGTCACCTATGGACCCACCCTCACGATCGTCTATGCCTTCTGAGATTGCAGGGTGTGTTGAGAGTGAGCGCTCTTCACAGTGTACAGGCAAAAAGAGTCAGACCGCCGCATTGATGAGAAGCGCGAGGGATAGAGAAATAAGCGCTACGCATGCCACCAGGGCGACAGTGAGCCGCTTCCCGATGATCTTGAAGAGCATGGGAATGGAAGTGAATCAGTCGCTGCTTTCTTGTCATTGTCCCATGGATCTTCTCTTCCATCACATTCTGAATCTATTGTGTATCCCTGTAAAATTTATTCACCAGATTTTGTACCATTACATCAGCCATCGTACCAATGCTTTTGAGGTCGGATTTTCCCATGGCTTTTTCGGCGGTAAGGATAATGCCGGATTCAACCTCTATGATCCGCGCGTCTACCCTCATGTCGTTTCCGAATTTAATCACACTTCCTGTCAGTATCGCATCGGCTCCTACCATTTTCCCTATTTGTTTTGCCGATGAGGGATCAATAATTCCAGATTTGGTGAGCTGAAGTTCTTTCACTACTTTTTCTATGTGCTCTCTTTCGATGATTTTAAACGCATCAGAATTCACAAAAGAAGTGGTCAATACCTCGGAAAATACTTTTCCCAGGATGTCTTTTTTGGCTTCCTCGTTCAAGCTTTGAAATTCGACTCGTTTCTTGGTTTTTGTTTTCCCATTATCCACTGATCCCGCCTTTGCCATTGCATAGCTTACGTGTGCGAGGCCGATTTCCTCACTGCCCCCAACCACCACTTTGGGAACATGGGTTTTATACTCACCAGGCGAACATGCATGTTGAACGCCGGATGCGGCTTCACTGTGATAAGAAAAAAATAGGACGATGAAACTAAAACACAAGAGAATACGCACGTATTTTCTAATAATCATTCTATCCTCCCTCATGTTCCAGGTATTGAATCCGGCAGCGAGCGCATTCCCCGTAGCTTGCTGAGGGGTAAGCGAGCGAATGGGGAACATCATTATTCCTTATGGATCGAAGATTCTCCGCAGTTTACTGCGGAGAGCTTCAATTTTGACCTTAATGCAGCCGAAAACCTACCCCTATAGAGGGAGCAAGTCAATGTAAATTATTCCAAAGAATGCTCTGTAAAGGTTCAACCAAGCTTTGGTATCCATTGCGGCCCTAAGGAGAAAGCGCTTGCCAAGAAGGCGTTGGGCAGAATATCGGGGCAGGATGAAGCGTTCACGTGGGACTACGCATATATCGTCCGCGCGGAAGCCGAAGAGGCGTTGAAGTATATGGATTGATATTCTCGCGGCTTGCGAGTGATTATATTGCTTCCGTATCTTTCAAGATAAATTTCACCGGCACATCAACCCACATACTGACAGGTTTTCCCAACCTTGTGCCGGGTTCGAATTTCCATGTCTTTACGGCTTTCACGGCAGATCTGTCCAGCACCTCATATCCCGATGATTTTTTCACCTTCAANNTNCCTACTCCACCATCGGTAAATATTTCCGCGGCAAGAAGCACCATACCTTCATACCCCCGCATACGGGCAATCGACGGATACGCGGGNGGGGTATTCTCACGATACCGCGGCACCGCAAGGGATATTTCCCTCATCGTGGAATGGCCGGAATACGCACCCTCACCCTCTGCTTTATGGGNATTTTGTGTGGGCGTTACGTATACCACATCTGAGCCGCGTATGTGAGATATTGACGCTTCTGCNGTCTTGAACATCTCGTCGCGTGATTGATGCATANCCGGTTCNACATCANCCTTATTTCTCTCATTGGTTTCGACTGGTACGACCGTGTTCACCATCTCGACNATTTTCTCTTTTTTGTTCANTTCTCCGGCTGATTGCGAAACCCAGGAATGTGAGNTATGTTCGGTCTCTATTGATGCGAGAAATACATGAATGATCTGATCGTCTCCTATTTTTAAAATGGCAGGGGCGGCACTCGCCGTAATCAGGATCAGGAATATGACCATATGAAACGCCAGGGATATGGAAACGGCAAAATACGTTCCCCTGCGCGTTTTTCCTTTATTACGGAACAATTCATAAGACTGCATTGTAAACTTCCTCTTCATCAAAACCTATTTCTTGTTACACATACCTGCTCAGGACATCCAGCGATTGCGCCAGGGCCCCTTCTTCGAAGATTTCCATCGTTACAACCCGGGTTTGATCGTGTCCGTTGCCAAGCCTCTCCATTAAAGCGGCAAGCACGCCGGCTGGCACCTTGGAAAGGCTGCGATGATCCTGCCCATCTTCAACCCCATGGAGGTGGAGAACCCGTGCCCTCGACAAATGGCGGTCAATCTCCTCTTCCGGCTCATACCCGTAAAGGAGCAGATGGCCTATATCCAGACAGACGCTCAGCCCAAAGTCGCTGACAATGCCATCAATGAGATCATAGGGGTAATCGAGAACCTCCACGCACAGGTCCCGGGCATCAACATGCCGGAGGAGCATCTCCACAGATTGCCGGTGCCCCTCGATCCATCGCTCCATCTCCAGTGAAGGACGCGCACCCCGCTGATCCGCATGAAAGTGGACAACATAGGCGAAAGGCGAGAGAGGAGCCGTACACTCTATTACGCGGATGCATTTATCCACAGATTGCCGCCGGACTGATGCCTCCTTGTGTCCCATCCATGTGTCGAGGGGCAGGTGGACTGTATAGGTAAGATCACACCGGTCTGCCATTTCCTTCAATTTTCTCACCGTGGCTGCATCCGGCAGGTTGCTGTATTCATGCGATTCAAAAAGCACCAGTTCAATATCGTCCACCTTGTCCGCCAAAAAAGCGACGTTCGGCAGGAGATCTGCCGGAATGATATATGAGGTCGTTCCCAGACGGAAGGGAAATCGGTTTTTCAGAGACAATGCTCCTTTAAAATTCAAAGGAAAGTCCCCCTTTCCACATGATCCCGGGCATGGGGTAGTACGTATTGACGCCCCCCCATGAAACATTATCCGAGCCAAAAGACGAATACTTCTCATCGGTCAGATTCTCCACACCGAAGAATGCCGTCATGGAAAATTTTCCAAATGTCGGCTTATAAAAAAGATAGAGATTGTAAAGGGTGCGAGATTCCAGCTTCTCCGTGTTGTTATCGTTGTCACCGGAAAGATAGGCGTCGCTCACATACCTCACTTCCGGCCGCAGCATCAGGTTATAGGGAAGATATATCTCGATGCCGCCATTCACCGCCCGTTTGGGTACCAGAGGCATCTCCTTGCCATCATTGGGGCCATTCTCAAAGGTGGCCTTGTGGTAGGTGAAATTGCCATAGAACTTGGCTCGCTTTTCCCAAAGGTAGGAGAGTGATATTTCCACGCCATCATGGCGTGTCTCGCCAACGTTTTGATTAGACCCGGACCATGGGGTCACATAGACATATTGAATTTCCTCATCCATATCGATTCTGAATAAGGTTACTCCCACTTTTAAATTTGCGAGCGGATAAAACTCTGTCCCTATTTCCTTGCTGGTTCCTTCTTCCATCTCAAGGGTCTTTAAAAATAATGCGCCGCCAAAACCATTGAACGACGCGATTTCATCCAGAAAGGGGATACGGTACACAGACGCATATTTCACAAATATTTTCGATTGCTTCCCGATAAGCCAGGTCAGCCCTGCTTCATACGCCTCTGCCTGATATTTTTTTTCCTGATTCGAGAAGTTATTGGCAGGTGTCACTATATCCGTACTGGACCCTTCGATAGATGCCCATTCGGAGCGATATCCGGCATGCAGAATCACGTTATTCAAAATGCTGAATTCATCCCGTATATAGTATGCAATGCTCTCCTTCGTTAAATCTGCCCAGCTCGTTTTTATGGTTCTCTGGCGGTCGCTGAAAAAATCCTTCTTGTAAGGCTCGCGATAATAATCAAGGCCGAGAACCACTTTATTCTTAAAGCCGAAGATATCCTTTGTCAGAACATATTTTGGTGTAATGCCGTACGTGTCAGTATTGGTATTTGAGTATTTGTTCCACGTCCATGATGCCATGTTGGTCTGAAGATCCTTGTTGCCATAGAGAAAATTGACAGTTATGTCCCCAACAGATCCCATATTCGCTTTTATGCCCAGGTTGACGTTTGTATATTTATCCTCTCCATCATCATCGGGAGCGGCATTGGCCCAATTTGCAGGCGTTGCCGGCTGGTACTGTTTCCTGTTCTGTTCCATCTGCGCTTTCGTAAGGGCGCCAGGCATCTGATAGTCTGTTTTGTTAAAAGAGAGTCCTAAAGACGCACTGAGGAATTCACTCGTGTTATATCCAACATCAAAACCTCCCCCCTTGGACGAGAATTTTGATCGATCCCGATAACCGCCATTGTAATTGTTTTCACCTGTCAGCGCGTAGGTCAATTTGTCGGTAGAGCCGCTTACCCCTACCCGTTCATCATGAAGGCCATAGCTTCCCGCGATTACAGACGCGTTGAATTTTGGCGGGCCTTCGCCTTTCTTGGTGATGATGTTGATGACGCCGCCAATCGCTGCGTCACCATAGAGAACACTGCTCGCGCCACGGACAACCTCAATTCTCTCAACATTATTCAGGGGAACCTGCAGCCAGTTGATGGAAGACATGTCGGGCCTGTTCAGTCGCCTTCCGTCGAGCATGATCAGGGTCTTGCCAAAAGGATTATCGCCTCCGAAGCCGCGCATATCAATACCCACCTGGGAGGAGTTGCCGCTATAGGAGCGGAACTGTATGCTCTCCAGTTTCTCCAGGACCTCCGGGATTGTCGTTGCGCCTGATTTTTCAATCTGTTCGGCTGTAATGACGGAAACGTTTGCGGGAACCTTTCGAATTTCTTCCGTATCCCGTGTCGCCGTGACGACCACCTCGTCCATGACGATTGCTTTTTCCTGAGGCGCCGCGAGCGAAAGACCGCCGGAAATAAAAATTGACACTAATACCGCAAGAAAGACGATGCATTGAAAAACTGTATTCATGTGATTTTCTCCTTTCCCCCTCGGGAATAAAGTTATTTGTTCCATCAGATGAGTGTCCTGGCTTGCGGCTTGTACTTTGTACCTACCATCCACGCCTTCCCGATCTTCCTGGTAGGGAAAACCCGTGGCATCGTGTGGATTTCGTTCCGCTTACAGTTGCGGGGCAGCACCGGAATTAAACCGGTTTCCTCCCTCCGACGGATATGAACTCAAGAGCGTGACCCGTGGCTGACCGGTCAACGGATTCCTGTCTACGGATACCTCTGTTTCGTACACTTCCCTTATATGTGCTTCTGCAATTACCTCTTCAGGGCTTCCTATGCTATGGACGTTGCCGTTACGGAGCAGGATAATCCTGTCACAGTACAGCGATGCCAAATTGATATCGTGGGTGACGCCGATTACGGTGAGTGCCTGGCTTTTGTTCAGCGCTTTTATTAAATCGAAAAATTCTACTTGATGCCTGATATCCAAAAAGGCCGTAGGTTCATCAAGAAGCATGATCTGCGGCTGCTGGGCCAGGGCCCGTGCAATGAGGACCCTCTGGCGCTCACCCGCGCTCAAGGCATTCATGCTCCGGTTCATCAAAGAAAGGGTGTCCGTCATCTCCATGGCCTGATGAGCAATCCTGAAGTCCGTTTCTCCCTCAAACCTCCATGTCCCTAAATGTGGGGCTCGTCCCATCAGCACGATTTCCTGCACCGTGAAGGGAAAGATCATCAGTGATTCCTGGGGAACTACGGCAATGCTCTTCGCAAGATCTCCCCTTTTGAGCTTCCTGCAGGATGTGCCGTTTACCCAAAGCTCCCCTTCCTGAGGTATAAGGATGCCATCGATCACGTTCAAGAGGGTCGTTTTGCCTGAACCGTTGGGACCGAGTATGCCCATAAACTCGCCCCTTGCTACTTCAAAAGAAACGTTTTTGAGAACCCAGCCGCCGTTATACGTGAAGCCGATCCGTTCAAGTTTGATTATGGACATAACTCAGACCGTCCTCCTGCGTAAGAGGTAAACAAAATAAGGAGCCCCGCACATTGCAGTAATAACACCGACAGGCAGCTCGGCAGGGGCGGTGATCGTTCTGGCGAGGGTGTCGGCAACAATAAGAAAAGAACCGCCGAAAAGCGCGGAAGAAGGGAGGAGAAGTCTGTGATCCGAACCCAGCAGCATCCGCATCATGTGCGGAATAATCAGGCCTACAAACCCGATGGTGCCGCTCACCGATACAGCTACCCCCGTGACGAGTGACGCCGCAAGAAGGAGTATTTTTTTTGTGCGTTCAACATTTACCCCAAGCTGCATGGCTGTCTCTTCGCCGGTGACGATGAGATTAAGATGTCTCGAATAGCTATACATAATCATGAACCCGATCACTAAAAACGAGCCCGTCAGCATAATCTCGTTCCATTCGGCGAGACTCAAATCTCCCATTAACCAGAAGATGGCGCTCCGCAGCTCTTGATTATTTGTTGTGGAAATCAAGAGCATAATAACCGCGGAAAAAAAGGCGTTGACGATCACGCCTGCCAGGAGAAGGGTCGTGGAGTGAAGTTCTTTCTTTGTTCTGGCAATGCCATACACCAGAACGATGGTGAGCAGCGCCCCTGAAACAGCGAGACCGGGAACGCCAAAAGGAATGAGGCTTATTCCCGTCATTATGGCAACAATCGCTCCGACCGCTGACCCGCCGGATATCCCCAGGATGTATGGATCTGCAAGGGGGTTGCGGAGAAGTCCCTGAAATACGACGCCGGCTGCCGAGAGGGACGCGCCGACGATACCGGCAAAGATAATCCTCGGCAGGCGGATGGAGAAAAGGATCGTCTTTTCCGTCGTGAAAAGACTGAGGTCTTCACCCTTCATCATTGCCAACAGGGCCTTAAAAAGAGATCCCATACCCACCTGGCTGGATCCGACGAGCAAGGACACTATTGAAATGACAATAAAAACGGTAAGAAGACAGAGACTCACCCGCATGACACGGGAGAATGTGACAATCTTATCAGTCATGTCGCTGGTGATCGCAAGGACGTAAATAGAGGAAAGTATGAAAAATGGTAGGAAAAAGTACTTGAGCATTACCCCTCCCGCGAGGATATCCTTGATGGATCGGTTTTCCGGCTTCAGGCTGCCTACTCACCCGCCTTCCCGTCATATGAAAGTATGACAGTGGCACATTGGGTTTTCGTTCCCTTCACGGCTGCGGGGCAGCGGGGGCTTTTCACCCCTCTTCCTCATATCCATCAATAATGGTTTTTCTATTGATTACCGAAGTGTTTAGCAGAGGGAAAGATGTTTGTCAAGGTCAAAGATAGGGCTCAATACCCCCGAAGAGAGCCTGCGATCTCCTCAATGCCGGAAATAACTTTTGGCGTCAGCCTGTACAGCGCTTCGCTGGTATAATAGATATGTCCCTTACGGACGGCATCGAGATTTTCCAGTCTTTTCAGGAGGTTCCTGGAGCTTTCCTTCGTCATGGGACCTATGCCGATGAATAGTACATCAGGGGATCTTCGGATTACTTCCTCAAGAGAATATTTAGGGTATCGCGCATCCGTATCGGAAGCAATATTGTGCAATCCCAGGAGTTTCAGTGCATCATCAATGACAGTTTCGGGTCCTGCCACAATCAATGGCTCCGGTTGAATGATGAAAAGCGCCTTTTTGTTCAAATAGGGGGGTGGAGATTTTCGAATCCTTCTTTTATACTTGCGAAGCTCCGTTTCGATCGTTGCCGCCCGTTTGAACGCCTGATCCTTTATCCCGAGCGCCACTCCCAAATCGCGGAGTCCCTGGGGAAGTTCCGAAAGTCGTTTTGCCCTGAAAGTATACGTGTTGATACCTAATTTCTGTAATCTTTCATACACTTCCCTGGGGTTCCCTTCATCGGTCATAATCACAAGGTCAGGCCGGGCGGCAATGATCGCTTCGAGGGAAGGATTTGCGAAGCCTCCCACCTTCGGTTTATGCATGGCCCGGGGAGGATAATCGCAAAACGTGGTAACCGCAGCGACACGGTCTTCCAGGCCAAGATCATAGAGAATCTCCGTAACGGAAGGCGCGAGAGAAACAATCCTCTCCGGTGGCGACGCGAAGGCGATCGCGGAGAGGGAAAGCCATACCAACAGCATTGCAGGGACACAGGCCTTCATCGATTCACGTTTCCTTGAGACTGGATATTTCTCTCAGTTTGGCAATAATATCTATGAGAGATTCCATGACGAACTCCATTTCATCATCCGTATTGTCCTTCCCGAGGGAGAACCTTATGGTGCCCTGGGCTATGCGGGCCGGCACACCCATCGCCATCAGGACGTGGGAGGGCTCCGGCAACCCTGTGCTGCACGCCGAACCAGTAGAAGCGCAAATGCCTTTGAGATCTAAATGCAGGAGAATCGACTCTCCCTCCACAAAATGAAAGCTCATATTGCTCGTATTGGGAACCCGCGGGGCGTTCAGGCCGTTTACCTGTACGCCGCCGATTTTTCTCATGATAGTAGCCTCAAACCGCTGCCGGAGCTGAGATATCCTTTGTGACACCGTGTGTAAATCACGCGTGGCTATGGAAAGGGCCGCCGCGAAACCGACAATCCCGGGGACATTCTCCGTACCGGCACGGAGATGGTATTCGTGATGCCCGCCCGTTACCGCAGGGATAAGCGGCGTGCCCTCCTTCACATAAAGGGCGCCAACTCCTTTGGGGCCGTGGAACTTGTGTCCCGATATGGAGAGGAGATCAACACCCAGGGTGTCGACATGAACGGGAATTTTGCCGATAGCCTGAACGGCATCTGTGTGAAAGACTATTTCTTCATGTCCGGCAATCGCCCCGATCTCAGGGACGGGCTGAATAATGCCCGTTTCATTGTTGGCAAACATGATGCTGATGAGAATGGTCTCTCGATCAATGTGCCTGCGCACGTCATCAGGATCAACCTGCCCTTGGGCGTTGACAGGCAGATAGGTTACACGGAAACCCTCTTTTTCCAAATCCTCGCAGGTTTTCAGCACTGCATGGTGTTCTATGCGGGAGGTGATGATGTGATTTCCTTTCGCTCTAAGGTTCCGTGCGATTCCCCGTATGGCAATATTATCCGACTCCGTACCCCCGCTGGTAAAAATGATTTCGTGAGATTGTGCCCCTATACATTCGGCAACCTCTTTCCGGGAATTTTCCAGGGCGATCTTTGCTTCTCTGCCCAGGCGATAGGAACTTGATGCGTTTCCGAATTGCTCCTTTAAATAGGGCTCCATAACCCGGAACACTTCCGGATGAAGACGGGTTGTCGCGTTGTGGTCAAGATAAATCATGGCTATTGATCTTCAATTACACAGGATTATGCGGCGCGTGTTTTTTTTCGTAGTCCTGAATTGCGGAAAGCAAGGCATTAATGCCCATAAGAGAACAATGCCGTTTATTTTCAGGAATGCCGCCCAGGGCGAGGACGACATCATCGTCCGTGAGCTTTTTTGCCTCGGCGAGCGTCTTTCCCAGGGCGAGCACCGTGGCCATGCTGCTCGTTGCAATCGCACCGGGACAGCCGTAAGACTTGAATTTTATATCTGATATCGTTCCTTCCTCGACCTTAATCCAGAGTTTCATCTGATCACCGCAGGACGGGTCGCCGACCAGGGCATAGCCATCCGCGCCAGGCATTTCACCGACATTCCGGGGATTTGTAAAATGCTCTATGACCAATTCATTATAGAAAAGGATGGGGCCATCCGGGAGTGCCGGTTCATCCTCGGTCTTTTTTGTGTACAGATCTCTCCAGTCGTTTGATTGCTTCGCCATTGGTTCCTTTATCCATTGCGGTATTTCAACCGGGTATAGGGTGTGAATATAGGACATGGATATCTGCAAGTCAAGGAAAGATGAAAAACGGCGCTGCCAGCAAAGGATTTATCGGGCACATTTATCAAAACATACGGCCACCGTGAGAACCCGTATCATCTCTTTCGCACTGAAATAATACAGCAACGCAGTATCCAGTATATTGGTTGGCGTTGGATAAAATTGGATGGAGAACTGTGGTATGGACGACAACTCTTCCTTCCTGTATTCCACAAAACAGCAACTTTGATAAGTATGCAAGACTTTAAACGGCAATAATTGATGAGCACCTTATCAATAATTTGATATGTAATCGGTAAAAAAATGGGTAGTGTAAACTCTTTTGTGTAAATTTATAGAGGTAGAAAAAAAGGCGCTTTTCCTTTACAAGGGTTTATCCCAAAACCTAAGAGAAAGGAGAAAGCGCCATGAAGCTGGAAATTACAATAGCCGAAGTGAAGGAGATTTTCAAGGAGATTCGGGAGCAACCGGAGCAGATTTTTGAGATGATGCGATTGGACATTAAAGAGATTGCCGGCCGATACCTGACCGCGCTGATGAATGCGGAACTCACCCACTTTCTTGGGAGAGCACCCTATGAACGTGGTAAGGACGAGGTAAATCATCGCAATGGCACCTATGATCGTCACTTCACATTAAAAGACATTGGGGAGGTACAGGTCAAAGTTCCCCGAGACCGGGAGGGTGATTTTAAGACCAATGTTATTCCCCGGAGCAAGCAGTACGAAGAAGAGATCAGCCGGGATATAAGCCTGATGTTTTTAACAGGGATCAGCACCCGGAGTCTTTCCATGATCTCCCGTAGATTGATCGGGCGGCGTATTTCCCATACAGAGATCAGCCATGCAAATACTGATCTGACGGATGCCGTTGAGAAGTGGAGAATAAGAGATCTCTCCCGGGAACCCGTCAAATATCTCTTTGTGGATGGCGTGAATTTCCGTATGCGTGTGGGAAGAAGTATTGAGCTCATCCCTGTTCTGGTGGCGATTGGTGTTACCGAAAGAGGCCACAAGCTGGTTGTGGGTTTGCAGGCTGGGGACAAAGAGTCTGCATCCTCCTGGCGGGAGTTTTTCAAGGATCTGAAGGTTCGTGGTATGGACAACCGGAAAGTTACCTTGGGGATCATGGATGGATTATCGGGATTGGAATCTGTCTTTGAAGAAGAATTTCCCAAGGCCGAGATCCAGCGCTGCCAGGTGCATGTTGCCCGGAATGTCCTGGCAAAAGTGCCGAAGAAATTAAAACAGGCGGTAGCGGATGAGATGAGAACCATCTTCTATGCCTCTACAAAGGAGAAGGCTCTGGAATCCTTTGAACTCTTCAAGAGGAAATGGGGAAAGGATCTCCCTTCTGCGGTCAGTTGTTTAGAGAGATCCATTGATGTCTGTGTAACTTTTTTCGACTTCCCCGAGGAAGAGTTGATTTCATTGAGGACTACAAATATCATTGAACGGTTGAATAAGGAATTTAAGCGAAGAACAAAGTCTATGGAGATATTGGCGGGAGAGTCGGCATGCTATCGTCTCCTGGCCTTCATCTCTTTGAAAATGGAATTGCATTGGAGAGCAAACCCTGTAGGAAAAGTGCGAAAGAACCTGCCATTCTTTCAAGAAATGGCCTATGAAAAATTTACACAATTAAATTGACAGTACCAAAAAATGCCAAAAGACTATCGGGAAATAGAACCAATTTATCAATGTTTGAAATATTGAGGCACCGTTGGGAATCTCGCCTCAACTTTAGAAGAGATAGCTTTGAATGGCGAAATTATGCTTTAACTTTCATTCATATCGTCTATTAACAACCACCCGTCGCGTATGGAATGAAAGACTGCCTGTGAACGTGTGTTCACGTTAATTTTGGAAAATATAGCAGCCCAGTGGGCCTTAATTGAACTCACACTCATATTAAGTTCTTTGGCCATTTCCTTGTTCACCAAACCCTTAGCTCCTAGTTTTATAATCTGAAGCTCCGTATCGGTGAGGATATGTCTGCTGGAATTTTTCAAGTCTTCCGGCACCCCGGCGCTTTGTCTGACCAAAACCCGTAAGATAAGAGGATCAAGTACTGATTCCCCGGCATTAACAGCAGAGATGGCAGCAATAAATGTTTCTGGTTTAATGTTCTCTAGTAAATATCCATCGGCCCCCGCTCGTAACATAGATAATATGTTTTTAACATCAATAGCGCTAGCACATGCTAAGACCTTGATACAGGGTCTGATTTTTTTTATCTCCGAGGTTAGTTCAATGCTGTTGAGCCCCTCTATAACCTTGCCTATCATCGTTATATTAGGTTTAAGTTTTCTGACCAACTCAAGTGCTTTCTTGCCATTTGCCAAATCGGTGAGCACCTCGATGTGAGAGGTATTCTGCAGAGTCTGCACAATCCCACGACGATACATCTCGTTCGAGCACACTGCTATGATTTTTATCTTGTCCATAACCATTCTTAGTTTTGGCGCATTAAGAATACTTTAGCCAGATTGATTATCATAGATGACAAAATATAATGATATATATTTTTTCGCATTTTTTACTATTTTAATGGCTGGTTGTCAAGGTAAATGGCCAAACCTTTTGGATGTAAAAAATAGCCTCAAGTTTTATTGATTTTATTTTTTATAATATTATATTATTTCATAAATTTAGAATTTTTATCGGTTATTCTGATACTTTTCCTGTATCAGAAAGATTTCAATAGCGATAACCACATTTATTAATTCGGTCGCTGCGGAAGCAAGTTCTTGTTAATCAAATTTTAATCAATTCAATTAAATAAAAAGAAGGAGTTGTCCGTATGGGAGAATTGAAACAAGGTTGGAGGATCAAAGGAGTTTATAACGAAGCATGTGCTGCAGAAGGTGCTTGTCCTTTCTATTTCGGCAGGGGTGTAGCAGGTGGATGCAGATACTTTATGGTGTTCAGAATTCAAGAAGGAAAAGTTAATAACGTGGACCTCTCAGGCATTACGGTCATTTATATGGGTGATATTCCTCACCCATCGTTCGAAGAATTATTAAACCTTGGATCAGAGGGAGGGATCTACGTCAGTGATAATGCAACACCCGAGCAGAGAGAAGTGCTTGATGCCTTAGTGATTCAAAGCATCGGTGCTTTCTTGATGAAAAAGGTTTTTGGTGTCAAATACGTGAAGATGGACATCAAAGAAGAGAATGGTACCATACATTTTAAGATGCCCCATGGAGAAATGAAGCAGTATTTATCCAAGGGAGCGGATGGTGCCGATCCTGTGCGTCTTGAAAACCAAGTTCTTCCCATGCTGTCCAATGTTAAAGCATGTCACAGTCCTTTCTGGAGATTCGAAGATCATGGACGGCACTTCGATTATAAAGATCGTTGTGGTGTGTGGGCTGATTTTGTGTTTGAGGGATAGCACAAGGAGGTAATAAATTGATTGAATTGATATTGAATTGATAAGAATTCTTTAGAGTTTCTAGAGCTCGTAGTTCTCGGACAAGCTCATAGTACTCTCTTGTTGGAAACGCTCACAGACGAAAGGAGAAGCACCATGGCCCTGATGACCCCAGAACAATTCGAAGAGAGTCTGAAAAACCTCAAGCCCCGAGTGTTCATGAACGGGAAAAAGGTCGAGAGTATCCTTGAAAACCGAAACACCCGCACGGTGGTCGAGGCTAACAAAGCCAGCTATGAGTGGGCACTGGACCCTCGTTATAAGGATATCATGTCCTGCTATTCCCCTCTCATTGACGATGTGGTGAACCGCTACACCCATGTCAGCGCAAGCACCGACGACCTGGTGAAGAAAGCGGAGGCGGGAACATTCACTGCCGAAAGGCTCGGAACGTGCATATACCGTTGTGTGGGATACGATGTCTTTCATGCTCTTGCGAGCACCTGCTGGGAGATGGACAGAGACCTCGGCACCGAATACTATCCGAGGTTCCTCGAATACCTAAAGATGGTTCAGCGAAAAGACCTGTCCGTGGCAGGGGCACTCACCGAACCGCGCGGACAACGGAATCAAAAAACCTTGGACTGGCCCGATCCTTTCCTTTCCATGAAAGTTGTGGACAAGAACAAAGACGGCATCTTCGTACGGGGAGCCAAAATCAACATCAGCGGGGCTTTCGCCAGTCATGAACTGGTGGTTCTGCCACAGTCCTCTCACGCTCCGGGTGAGGAGGACTATGCCCTTGCTTTCGCTACGCCAATCGATGCCGAGGGGATCACCTATGTCTGCCAGTACTCTCCCTTTTCGGCGGAAAGGGATGCCGCCGATGACCTGGAAGAGCTCGGCAACCCCCGATTTGGCCAAAGAGAAACGGCCCTAGTGATCTTCGAAAACGTGTTCGTTCCCTGGGAGCGCGTCTTTCATTGCGGCGAATCCAAGTATTCCGGAAAGTTCGTGACCCGGTTTGCCAAAACCCACCGGATGACCTGCGGCGGTACTTGCAAGGTGGGCTTCATGAACCAGATTATAGGCGCTGCCAAGTTGATCCAGGAATACAAGGGCTTGCAGAAGGTAGCCCACGTCAATGAACAACTGACTGAAATGGTTGTCATGAGAGAAACAGGAAGAGCCTGCGGTCTGGCAGCTGCCAATAAGGGTAAAGAGGAACCTGTGGGTTCCGGCGTGTATCTGCCTGACGAAGTGATGGGAAACGTTGCAAAGCTCAACATCTGCAATTCTTTTTGGAAGGCCATGGCGTTGGCTGGAGACATAGGGGGAGGTCTCATCGTAACCATGCCCTCCATCAAGGAACTGCAAAACCCTGAAGTGAAGGATTATGTAACCGAATTTTACAGCTTCGGCTCCGATGAGCCCACGGAAAACATCTTGAAAGTCCACAAACTCCTGCAGCACTGGACCGCAGGCCAACACGGGGTCGCCACATGGCATGGCGCGGGTCCCGTTATGGCGCAAAAGATCATGCTGCAGCGCGTCGTGAACTTCGATCACGAAAAGAATCTTGTTAAAGAGACCTTGAATTTGAAGAAGAAGGAAAAGAAGGAAGCGAGTAAGGCATAATACGGTTGGGCCAGGCAAGCAAGGCGGCTTAAGTGACATAAGAAAAGAAAGAATCGCTATCATGAGACGGAGATTGGTCCTTGAGCCGAGCTTCTGTAAGATTTCCACTGTCCTAACGTGCCCATGCGTGGTGTTAGTCCGCAAAGGGGGGCAGTCATGAAGATGCAATGTCGGAGCTTGTCAATGAAAATGAGACACCTCCGACAAAAATTTAGTGTACCACCGGATCGCTTTTTGGGAGCGCCGGCCTGTTGATCCAGACAGCAGGAGCAAGGGCCATTGGCTTTGGCATTTTCCCCTTGAACCGTTCAGGATGTTTTATAAAGGCAGCGTTCAGAACTGCCTGCCGTCCTTTGATAATTTGTTCAGCCCGACCATAGTGGACATTATCCGGGGTCAGGAATCCGATTCCGGAATGGTAATGTTCGGTATTGTACCAGCGGAAGAAATCCTGACAGAAAAACCGGGCATCCTCGGCACAGCCAAACCTCTCTGGAAACTCCTGCCGGTATTTCATGGTTTTGAACTGGTATTCCGAATAGGGGTTGTCATTACTCACGTAAGGCAGTGACAGGCTTTTCGTAATCCCCAGATCGGCCAGGAGCAGCGCCACGGATTTCGAGGTCATGCTGGGTCCCCGATCGGAATGGATGATCAGTTGATCCTGTTGAATGCCCTGCTTTTCGCAGCTCTGTTCGATCAGTCTCTTTGCCAGGGAAGCGAGTTCCCGGTGGGCGATCATCCACCCCACCACATACCGGCTGAAGATGTCGAGAATGACGTAAAGATAAAAGTACGTCCACTTCACCGGCCCTTTAAGTTTTGTAATATCCCAGGACCAGAGTTGATTGGGGGCCGCGGCGATCAGTTCCGGTTTCTTATAGGAAGGATGGCGAAGCTGATTCCTCCGTTCTTTCACTTCGTCATGGTTATCTAAGATCCGGTACATGGTTCTCACCGAACACAGGTATGTCCCTTCATCCAGCAGGGCCGCATATACCTCCTGCGGCGCTCTATCGACCAAACGGTCAGAATGAAGAACATCCAGGACAGACTGTTTTTCTTCTTCGGATAAGGCCAGGGGAGAAACGGGACAATTTCTTTCGTTCAACCGTTTTCCGTCCTGACGCTTCCAACGGTAGAAACCGCACCGGGGGATCGTCAAAGCCGCGCAGGCCTGCTTCACATTGACCTCTTTTGCTAAGGATTCGGCAACCATCATGAGTTTCTCTCTTCGTCCTGATCGGGTGTCTGGAGTATCTCGGCGATTTTTTTTTGAGCCTCAAGGAAGGTGTTTCCTGTTGAATATTAATGTACCGAGAGGAGTTTTTTAACGAAAGGGGTCGGCACGCATAAAGAAGAGCTGCACTCCTTTGAACTCGCGCTCCGGGATGCCGCCATTGAAAAATGCAATCTCGTTCAAGTATTGCGCATACTGCCACCAGGTTGTCGCGTTGTTTCAAGAAATGAAGGGCTCAAAGAATTGAAGCCCGGTGCCATTACGTTCTGCGTGATGAGCCGCTGTTCCAGCAATGAACCCCGGCGGTTTCTCGCGGCATCGATCGGATGCGCCATCCCGTTTGAAAAGAATGCCTATGGCTACATCAGCGAGCATCACGCATATGGCCAGACGGGCAGGCTAAAGATTATGCGGAAGACCTCGCTGCTGCCATGCTCGCGTCAACCCTTGGCATCGACTGCAATGTCGACGAAAGCTGGGATGAGAAGAAAAAACTCTTCAAGATCAGCGGCAAGATTGTCGGTACACGCAATATAACCCAGTCAAGCATCGTTAAGAATCAGGGATACACCACCGTTTTGGCTGCGGCAGTGTTTATTTTTTAGGCATTAAATGAGGGTTCAATAATGGCGAATACTTTGGTAAACTGCGTCTCAACGCGCAGTGCATCCTTGCTAACGCCTTTTCTCAGCATCCGGGGCTTTCGGATACAGGTCAGCCGTTTCTGGCAGAAAGGAACGCATCATACATATCGGATCAAATTGTATATCATACGTGACCCATAAATTTTATACATTATTAAGGAGCGAGTAGTATGGAAAAACGAAGGAGTATCGTTGTCATCGGAGGTTCCGCTGCCGGTCCCAAAGCAGCGGCAAAGGCGAGAAGAATCGATAACAGGGCCGAAGTCATCATCCTACAGAAGGATGCCGATCTCTCTATGGCTTCCTGTGGATACCCTTATTACATCGGAGGCTTTTTTGATGACAGAAACATGCTCATCAGCACACCCACGGGGGTGGTCAGAAATCCCCAGTTCTACCTGAATGCAAAGGATATCGAGGCGAGGGTAAATACGGAAGTTACCGCCATCGACCGAAAGACACGTACTATTTCGTTCAGGAATACAGTGACAGGTGAGACCGGTGAAATGACCTACGATAAATTGATTATTGCCACGGGCTCCATACCCCAAATGCCCCCCGTTCCCGGCGTCGGTCTTTCCGGCATTACGACCCTTCAATCCATGAAAGACGCTGACTTCCTTAGGAAAGTGAAAGATGAGGGAAAGATTAAAAAGGCTGTTGTGGTCGGCGGGGGATTGATCGGCATAGAAACCTGCGAAGCTCTTCAACTTGCAGGTGTTGAGATTACGGTTGTCGAACTGCTGCCCCAACTCCTTACGTTCCTCGACTGGGAGCTTGCAAAGCTTGTGGAAAATCATGTGAAGAGCAAGGGGGCAAACGTCATCACAGAAAACGGCATTGCCGGGTTCATTGGCGAAGACGGCAGACTGACGGCGGTAAAGCTTCAGAATGGAGCCGAACTGCCCTGTGAACTGGCGGTTGTGGCCGTCGGGGTAAGACCGAACGTAAAGCTGGCGAACGAAGCGGGGTTGACAATCGGGGAAACAGGGGGAATCCTCGTCGATAAATACATGCAGACGTCCAATCCCGACATCTATGCCGTGGGAGACTGCGTTGAAACCACGAATCGGATTACCGGCAAAAAGGTGTTTGCGCCCTATGGTGATCTCGCCAATCTCCAGGGACGAGTGGCAGGAGAGAACGCCGCATCGGAGAACTGTGTGACATTTCCCGGAACGATCCAGACGGGGATCTGCAAAGTCTTCGATTATGCGGCAGGCTCGACGGGGCTTTCCGAATCTGCGGCAAAGAAGCTTAGATACAAGGATATTATCACCGTTATCAACTCAAGTCCTGATAAACCCCGTTTCATGCAAGGTAAGCTCCTGGTGACTAAGCTCGTTGTCGATATGAAAACAGGCAGGCTCCTTGGTGCCCAGTGTGTAGGTCCTGGAAACGTGAGCAAACAGATCGCCCAGTGGGCCATGGCTATTCAGGGCCATCTGACTGTCGAGGATATCGTCAACTCAGATCTTCCGTATGCGCCGCCGTTCTCTCTGGCCATTGATCACTTTATCGCCACGGTGCACATAATGCAGAACAAGATGAAGGGCCGCATGAAAGGGATTTCCGCCATGGAAGTGAAACGCAAGATCACGAGCAGCGAATCCCCCTTCCTCCTTGATGTGAGAGAGTCCATAGAATTTGAGAGGATGCGCCTCGGCATCGGTGAGACACTCATTTCCTTAGGAGCCCTGCGAAAACGGATGAATGAACTTCCCGAAGACAAAGAGAAAGAAATTATCTGTTTCTGCCAGATTTCACTGCGGGCATATGAGGCAGCCCTCGTTCTCGAAGATGAAGGGTGGAAGGACGTAAAGGTTATGGAAGGCGGTGTGGCAGCGTGGCCATACCCGCGGGAAAAGTAGTGACGGTGGGAACACTTTTTGGATGCACTCCGGTCTAAGTTGAACGGGGGCATGAAACAGGAAAGGAGCACATCGTATATGGCTGAAGAAATCAAGGCCATGATCACGGTAGGGAAGAAGGCGCCCGATTTTGCGGCGCCGGCATATCATAAAGGTAAATTTATCTCTGTACAGCTCTCCGAATATTTGGGGAAATGGGTGATCCTGTGTTTCTACCCCGGAGACTTTACGTTTGTGTGAGCAACGGAAATTTCGGCGGTCGCCGAGAAATATCCCGAGTTCCAGAAACTGGGTGTGGAAATATTGTCCATGAGCGT
>PDVJ01000151.1_pt1 | contig 20676 bp, 23 predicted proteins | sample 1369811 | NCBI WGS metagenome assembly PDVJ01 (sample SAMN07795376, study PRJNA414565) | Alkali sediment metagenome, whole genome shotgun sequencing project. | reverse complement strand
TATGACAGCCCCGACCAGATTCGAACTGGTGTCTAGAGATCCAGAGTCTCTTGTGCTAACCGCTGCACTACGGGGCTAATAACCAATTTTGTTGAGACCAGAAGAGAAAACGTTTCATATATAACTTTTCATGCGGTCAACATTTTTGAACAATAAAACGATAAAATGTCTGTTATTTTTCTTTTTAATATAATGATTCTTATTTCTTTATTTTGAACAAAAAAGTAAGGACAAGTCTTATATATAATGCTATATTTAATATTAATAGGAGGCAAAAAAAATGAAGAAGATAATGAAGGTTATGATGTGCCTGCTGATATCAGCAGTGTTTATTTTACCAGTGTCAGCAGGAGAAAACAAAACAGAGGATAAAGAAAAGGAATTCAATCCAGGAAACTCAGTCACCGCAAACAATGCCGTAGAGTGGGTTGTAATGTTTTATCAATGCGGCGATAATGCTCTATCTTCAGGCATTGGCGTATGTCTTGACCTTATTAAAAAAGTCGGGGCAACAGATAATGTAAAAATTGCTGTTCTTATCGATAAAAAACCGCTAAATGATACCACATTGTATTATTATGAAGGGACGAGCCCCGTGAAACAAGAGTGGCCCGCGGAATCTGACTTAAGCGATCCGGATACTTTGGTGACGTTTGTTCAAAAGGTTAAGGATGATTATCCATCAGCACGTTATTGCCTTGAAATAACAGGGAACAAGGGGAGTGGCTGGCAGGGAATATGCTACGACGAACATGGGGACGAACTCATGATTACAATGCCTGAGCTCTTTAATGCCCTTGATGTTATTACAGACAATGGGTGCGTTAAATTAGACGTCTTCTTGCTACAAACATGTCTCGGTGGTAACCTTGAATTTCGATATCATATTCGCCAGTTTTGTCATTATTTTGTCAGTTACGCTGATTGTGGCCTCATCGGCGACTTTCCATTCGACGCAATCTTAACTGATGTTGTTGCAAACCCCTTGATGAGTGCGGAACAATTTGCGATAACAGTCGTTAACCACTTTACACCCGTACAATACCAAAAAATTTACCAAGCACTCGGAGCAACTGATGAAACAAAACTCGATGATCTCACTACTTCTATTGATGATCTCGCTGAACTATTCCTCCAAAACAGTGATACATATAAAGGTACCATACAAACCGCTCTCGAACAAACACGAATATACGGTCTCCAATTCAATATTGATTACTACATTGATTTACAAGATTTCCTTGCGCATCTTGCCATTGAAGATACTGAATACTTACAGATAAAAGAAAAGATTTTAGAAAACATCGAAGAAGCGGTCGTAGCGAAAGTAACACTCGAAGGCCATCCATCCTGTGGATTTAATTTCTATTTCCCAAAGACAAAGAACGATTACAATAACGCCTTGCGTTATAATCATGCCCTACCATCCTCCTACGAGGAAACTCTTTTCGCCGTCGACACACACTGGGACGAATTTCTAAAAGAATACCTCGGTCTCTCCTCAAACACCCCCCCAAGCATCCCAACTATCGAGGGCGATGAGAAAGGCAAGACCACTGAGGAACACGAATACAAATTATCTGCAACTGACGCTCAAACAGACAACGTATCTTTTTATATCGACTGGGGCGATGGTACCTATGCAATGGACGGCCCCGTGTCATCAGGATCAGAATTATCCATGGTCCATACGTGGGCATCAGATGGTACATATGAGATAAAAGTAAAAGCGATAGATCAATATGGTGCCAATAGTGATTGGGCGACTCTGACAGTCAAAATGCCGCTAAGACCTCAGACACTGCTAGAAAGAATCATCGAATGGATCCTGCAGATTTTCAACATACCAAGTACATAATCTTTTTTTCTCTTTTATTATTTTTTCCCTTTTTTTAGTTTGATAAAAGAATACAAGTGAATCAATCAGAAGATTTCTACGAGAAATAATATTACTGACGTTTTTGCTATCAGCATTCCATTGCATTGCGCTTTTCCTGATTGGATAACAATGAACTACGCAAGAGATGACGTTACGAAATTCCTTGTAATCTTTACCTAGAGTAGAGTAAAACCTACAGAGGGATATGCCATAGATGCAGAAGAGGTAACAGAAGACATAGCTATTTCTAAATCCATGAATGTATCTGAAAGGTAAAGAGGTGAAGGAATAGGGAGAATATTTTTTGAGAGCGACAACTCATACGAACAAGAGTTCCGGACTTGCAGGTCTTATATGATTGATTCAAATGACGCCGGAAATACTCGTATTATATTAGGAAGTATTATAGTATTTCCTGTTTCTGCAAGTCATGCTGTCGCCTCAGGAAGTTCGATAAGGAGGTTCTCCCTATGGTCCTTCACCAATAGTGTTTTTATTTTTACTGAATCGTGAATTTCGAATTTTGTTTCGGTTGCGTGTGCGTGGAGTAGCACACTTGGATTACTCGTTGCAAACAACCCTATGATTATTCCCATAAGTTGGTATTTCATTTCAACCCCTAAATAAAGTAATTTCTTCTAGCAATAATATGATGAATTCGCTATTTATTAAACTAATCGTTTAAAATTATAACAAACAGAAAAAATATTGAGATAAAATGTTAACTTCGTACAAAATAATACTTATTGTCGATTGCAAAGGTTCAGGGGAATTACTTCATCGCAGCGCTCTTCCTTGGAAAAAACCTCTCAGAGCTCGTTACCGTCTAGCAAAACATATAAAAAAAATTTAAGAAAAAAGGGAGAGAAAATAATTACGTGATCTCAAGGTGAACCACGAATTGTTGACAGCTATCTATCCCATCAAACGGTCGTTTACACTCTAAACTAAGTGTGGTACTTCCCGTTTGTGTCGCAGTAAACACCCAGGTGTCTTTCCCAAAATCACCAAGCATCCCTGAGCTGCCCCAATTGAACTGGTCAGTTTGGAACAGTAATTTTTCATCGATAGCTGTAATCGTCCAAACATAGCCGCCATCACCATAATCTTGTAACGTGAGATTCACTATGTTTCCTTTCTTCACAGATACGGTCGTATCGTTTGCATCAGCATTGATGTACACAGTCGATGGTGTTTGTTTGTTCACGGGTTTTTCGGAGGTGAGGTTCACCCCGATTACGGTTCCTGCTGCTACCGCAACGATAGCTACTAGCCCAACGAGTATCAAACTTTTTTTTGTTTTCATAGATCATCAAAACAGGTTATAGTCGTTGAAAATATATAAAAGGTCAGAAAATGTTCGGGAAACACCAAACAAAAGAACACCAAGATCAGGAAAATATCTTCAAGGAACAGAAATTTTTTAAAACAGTAATCATCAATTTTTTTGAAGTATCCCCCTTATTTTGTTAGGACATAAATAACCCATGGGGCAATCTTGGTTTCATTGATCCATGCACATGGTTCAGTTCCTTTTGCAAGTGGTTTGTAGGTCTGCACTATCTTCAATCCAGCTTCTGTGAAGACTTTTTTATAATCCTCATCTGTCCAGAGTATATCGTAACAGGGTCTTTTATCCAGGATATCGGTCGTAATTATCGGAACGATATCACCGCTTTTTGCACACGTATTCTGCGGGAAATCCTTTGTGGAAAATGATGCCCATTCATGGGTATATATATCGGGTGAACTGACCAGGTTTATTATTTTTCCCCCCTGGTTTAAAAGGCTGGCAAGTCCTGAAAAGAGCGTTACCTTTTTTTCCTTTGTTGGGATATTATCAAAAGTGAATGCAGATAACACAAGATCAGAGGAATGGACTGTCAACCGGCTGAAGTCACCGTCCTTGATGAGTCGGTAATCTCCCTTTGGATCAATTTTTTTTGCGATCTGTATCATCTTTTCTGAAATATCAATTCCGATAGTAGAAAATCCAAGTTTTTGTAAAAAACGTGTAGAGCGTCCGGTGCCACAACCAAAATCGATCGCATTATTTCCATGGACATATTTGGTAATAATTTCAGGTATATCTCGATACGCCAGATAGTAGGTTCCTGCAAATTCGAGTTTCGAGTACGCCTCTGCACGTGTGGCATCGTCATAGGAATTGAAAAATTTCATGTATGCACCTTTTTGTAATATTTTTTGGGCAAAGATGTCGATTGATTCAGACTTAGAGTGGAGTGGAATCTTAGAGCGGGATAAAAAAATTTGCTATAGAGCCTTCCCGAGAAAGTAAGTACGATTCCCTGAAAGGTCATTTGTTGTCAACAAATTAGGGATTTTTCGAGGAGAAAATATCATTTTAGTTTAAAATCTCTGAAAAATACGAATATTCAAACAGGCTATTAGATCAAATATTTTGTTCTCTCATAGCGTGTTTTAGATGATTTCCAGGTGTTGCTCTTAATAATAAATGTTTATATAGATAAGCTAGTATTATTTATTATATCTTAATTGTAAACTTAGGGGAATACGTATGATTGATAATAAAAAATGGTTGAAGTTGTTAATCATGTCGATGACCACTCTTCTCGTCATCGCACCTGTTAGTGCAGTAAACAATGGAACAAAAACATCTCTGCAAATCGTCTCACCTCTCGCGCAAAACACTCTCAGTGCTCCTTTGCAGGATCCTCCGAGTTCTTTTGACTTACGAGATGTGAACGGTCATAACTATGTGACCTCTGTGAAATCTCAATCAGGTGGTACGTGTTGGACGCATGGGGTGATGGCTGCTCTCGAGGGGAATCTCTTGATGACCGGGAACTGGGATCAAATGGGACACACAGAAGAAGCGAATCTTGCAGAATACCATCTTGATTGGTGGAACGGATTTAATACATTTAATAACGATGATTTTCCTGGTAGCGGTCTCCAGGTTCATAATGGAGGAGATTATCTGCTTGCCTCTGCGTATATCACCCGGGGGGAGGGAGCAGTGTATTGTGCAGCTGCAAATGATGCAACAGAGTACGATGCTAACTGGTATAATTCAGCACCTGCAAGGTATAATGACTCCTATGAGTATTTTTACCCCAATGACATCGAATGGTTTGTCGCAGGATCAGATCTCAGTAACATCAACACAATTAAGGAGAAGATTATGACAGAGGGAGTCATGGGCACCTGTCTCTGCTATGATTCCAGTTTTGTTTATTACTATGATAGTTACATCTCCTTTTACCAACCACCTTCATCTACTTATGATCCTAACCATGCAGTTGCTATCGTGGGCTGGGATGATGACAAAGTTACTCAAGCACCACAACCCGGTGCATGGGTTTGTAAAAACAGCTGGGGCTCTGGCTGGGGACCTGAAGGCGGCTATTTCTGGGTTTCCTATTATGACAAATGGTCTGGTCAGCACCCTGAGATGGGCGCGGTGTCCTTCCAGGATGTTGAGCTCAAAGCCTACGATTATACCTACTCGTATGATTATCACGGATGGCGGGATACTCTAACGGACGTCACCGAAGCGTTTAATGCTTTTGTGACGAATGGTAACGAGTCTCTCAAAGCAGTCAGCTTCTACACTGCTACTGATGATGTGGATTACACGGTTAAGGTGTACGATCGCTTCGAAGGCGGCGTACTATTAGACGAACGGGCCACCACGTCTGGGACCATCGATTACAAGGGGTATCATACTATTTTACTTGCAAATCCTATTAATTTCCCTGCCGGCGATTATTATTATATTTATGTTAAACTCTTTTCTGGTGGACAACCCATTGATCGCACCTCCGAGGTGCCTGTGTTATTAGGTGCACAAAACCGGGGGACGATCGTGAAATCCGTTGCTCACGCAGGAGAGAGTTACTATTATAGAGGATCTTCCTGGGTTGATCTCTACAACTATGACTTCAGCGATCCGTTATGGGATCATACCGCCAACTTCTGCATCAAGGGGTTTACCAGCGGATGGACGCCTCAATACTCTGATTTAGACTGTCAAGGAAGCTTCAACTGGACCAAAATAAAACCTGGTGAGACTATTATCGGTAATTTTATCGTGGGAAACATCGGGGAATCCACCTCGGAGCTTGACTGGATTATCACCGAATGGCCAGCCTGGGGAACTTGGATATTCACCCCCATCAGTGGCACTGATCTCACACCGGAGGATGGAGCGTTCACGGTGCAGGTACGGGTGGTTGCTCCATTGGAAAAAAACGAATTCAATGGAACCGTAAAGGTCGTCAACGCGCATGATCCAGGTGATTATGAAGAAATAACCGTGTATCTGAAGACACCGGTGGATCTATCGTCCATGAAGTCCCAGGTGTTAATCTTTCTGAATGGGTTTGTTCAACATTTCCCTGTGATGAAGTATCTGATGAGACTGCTCTCTTAAGTAATCGTCACTTTTTTCTTTTTTTTTCCCTTTTTGTGTCGTTACTTTGTGATTCTTCAACTGTGAACAGGATTCTAAGGGGGTATACGAAAACTTATCTATTACCATTGATTATTATCTATTGGGGTCTATAGGAAGTTTTGTTAGAGCATTCTTTCCTTATTTTGCTTTAACCTCCCAGACTTTACACCTATGGACCCCTCAATTCACGGGAAGACAAAAATTCAACTTCAATGTGTCCAACTATTTATGTCTTTGACTAAACCTCCGTTAAATTTATCTACTAGAAGTCTATATTAATAATTGGGTTTGGGCTCTTAGAGATGTTTTTCATTTCTTTCCTCCCAGACTTTTAGCCCAGACCTATTTTTTATTGAACATGATACCTTGCGATGAAGCCATCCGGGTTTGTACAAAGGACAACAAAAAGAGGTGGGAAACGATCTGTTTACATGCAGGGGGGTTACGCTGATGTGGTGCCGATATTCATCCAGGGGATTTGGACAGCAACTTTCGCCATCCAACTCTTCTGCGAGGTTCTTCCTGCCCGAATCATTTTCTGATGAGAATGCTATGGTCTGTACCGGTTTAATTATTTTGTTGGGATAGAAATCTGCAACAAGGGGAGCGAAACGACAGGTGACTGTTTGTCATCCGCGGGTAAAAACCAGATGAAAAGGGATATATACTGCATCTCCATACATGGTGAACTTCAACCAAGAACCAACGTGGATGGTGAGGCGGATGCAACTTAAATCAAAGAACAATCAGAAACAAAATACAAGTAATTGTGCCAGTTGTGGAAAGACCTTCGGTCAGAACGAGATGAAGGTGAGCTACGATTTCGAACGGTTCTATTGCTTTAACTGCGACGATAAACGATAACTAAGGAGAGCAGCATTTAAAATTCGGTTGATGGATTTCCAAGCAAGTGAACATCGATTCTTTTTTTTCAATGCAAGGGTTAGGGAAACACGATAATTAAGAAACGAAAATGGGAGGTATAGTTTTTCTATAGTAAACGTGTTCTAGGGGAATATGGGACAAAGGGAGATACATCAGGAGATAGTGTCGGCGAGGACCTCTGATGGGTGGGAGCTTCGGGTTTTCCACTATTTGCCTGAGGGTAAGGATGTTGTCCAGTTTCCCGTCATTTTATGTCATGGTCTTGCTGCGAATAAGAACAGTTGTGATTTCGGGGATCCGGGGACGATGGAGTGGGAACGGTACAGTCTCGCGGCGTTCCTCTCGCAGCAACGACCTGATGGTGGGCCGGTGTTTGATGTCTGGGTGCCGGAGCTTCGGGGAGGCGGGCAGCCTTCGTTTGACCCACGGGTGAATCCTGAGAGATATCGCTGGTGTGTCGATGATTATATTGACAAAGACGTGCCCGCAATCGTCAGGTGTGTGCAACAATGGCACAGGCAAAAGAATCACGATGTGCCACCGGTTTTCTGGGTGGGGAAAAGTATGGGCGGGATGATCGCCTATGCGTACGGTCAGACCAAGGAGGGCCAGAAAAATCTGAAAGGGGTTGTCACGATAGGCTCCCCGGTTGTCTTTGGAAAGAGCAGCCTGTTCCTCGAGTTTATCACCAGGGTCACTCCGCGTAACGTGTCTATTCCGATACGAATCACGGAGCTTCTAGAGAAATCAGGTGAGATTGCGAATCATTTCAGGGGACTGGGGGTGAACCTTGAGAATGTCGACCCGGTGGTGTTACAAACATATATGCGTGTGGGGCTTTCTGGTGTTCTTTCCTCAAAGGTTCTCTCTCAGTTTTCGTTGTTCTTTAAACATATGACGTTTTGTCGGTACCCGCGGTATCCTTGGTTGTATGATATCTTCGGGAGGGTCCCTGGGATCAAAAAATTGCTCGCCCCATATAGCTATACGGAGAATCTGTATCGTTTTTCTGCTCCGTTGCTGGTCATTGCTGGTGGTCAGGATAAGATGGCGCCGAAGACAGATATGCTATATGTGAAGGACCATGTGGGGAGTACGGATGTTACGTATCTGGAGTTTTCCAAAGATGCAGGATACCGTGTTGATTATGGGCATCTCGATCTTAATTTGGGGGTTCATGCACGTAAGGAAGTCTACCCAAAAATCTACGAGTGGCTCGCGAAAAAGAGCGAAAAGAACTAGTGCCTGTATCAGTCGTCCGGGATTGTATTTTTTTAGGGTGTTTTTTCTTATTTATCGATTCGTTTTAACGCATTGAACGTGACTCAATCAACGTGTAAAGATAACCAACAGGAGAACGGGTAACACCTAGAGATATTGTCTGATTCTGTAGCGATCGGTTCTGAAATGATAGGTGACAATAATCTTGAATAAAGAGTAATGGGTGCATGAGACGTCAGAGAAGTTTTATTAAATACTAAGTTAAATATATATTACTGTATTGGAATACAGAATGCTACCATGAAGACAAATGCAATACTGTTGGGATCTGTTGCAATTCTCGTGTTGCTTGTTTTTCCAGTGCATGTGGTTGATGCATCAACCATTTCTCCACCTGATATGCCTGGGCCATTCCCTGTCGGTTTCTTTAAGGTCGGGTATTCAGTTCCCCCCTATGGTCGTTATTGGGCGACGATCCGGTATCCTGCGCTCCATGATGGGTGGCGTGCTGCGAAGGATGTCTCAGATGCGCCGTATCCTGGTGTGGTTGTGGCGAATGGTTTCGCTGGGTCTGAATGGAATATTAAATGGATTCCAAAACATCTTGCATCGCATGGGTATGTGACGATCTGTTTTACACCACCACAGAAGATTTCTGGTGATACGACGCAGTGGGCATCTGGTTTTCATGGTGGAGTTGAAATCCTGAAAAAAGAGAATAACCGCGTATCTTCTCCATTATACGGTGTTCTTGATGGCGAAACGTTTGGTGCGGTTGGTCTTTCAATGGGTGGTGGGGGTTGTATTGAGGTAACAGGTACTTTGGGTTCAGCGATTGATGCCGCGGTCGCCTTGGCACCGGCGGGTTCAGCGTCTGTTATATCTGCTGCGCGGAATATCACAGTGCCGATTCAGGTTCAAGTGGGGAACAACGATGGCATGGTTCCTCCAGCGCATGTTCTTCCGTTTTACACAGAGTTCATCCCGAATACGACGGTGAAGGAGTATCTGGTGATTACGGGTGGGAACCATGTTGGTTTTATTGATGATTTTTTTGCGAGGTTTGCGGATAAGTTGGGGTTGGATAATCCGCCGGGTATTAGTTTTGATGAACAACGGCGTGTCTCAAGTAAATATTTCACCTCATGGTTCAATTATCATCTGAAGCATTTAAGTGAGTATTATACCTACATCTTCGGTGACGAGGCTCAGAACGATTTTATTTCCGGGGTGCTTTCTGATTTGCGGTATACAATACCGTAAGCGGTATCCTGCTGGTGTTTTTCTCAAAATTCTTTTCGTACCGTTAAAATAAAATTTTCAACGACAATAATGAAAATATTTATATATAGCAGTTGATTAATAATAAGGACGGTTGGAAGAGAAGGAAGATTGGTGTATGATGGATGCGGAAGAATCCTCGGAAAACAGTGACGAAGAAAAAGAGGGAAAAGAATATTTCATGATTTTTAAAGCGATGGAACAACTTGGTGATCCTCTCAATTTTTTGAAGAGAAAAAAAAGGAAAGATGAAGAGGAAGAAGAAGAACAATATTATAATGTCTCCGTGTACCGAGTGCTTCCTTATCCACCCCATACGAAGGATGTAAAAGATTTTTTTGTGCAAAGGAATTGATTCAGGGTTGATGCGAAAAACTCCTGTTTCCGCGACTCTCTTGTCATTTTCTGGGGCTTCTCTTTTCAGTGAATAGAATATTTTTAAATTATTTACATTAAAGAAAGTGGTGTATTTGAAAAAGATGAAGGAGAGGGTCTGATAGTGAAAACCACAGGTTCTGTCCTCATCGTTGTAATCATGATGGGGCCTGGTTTTTCAAGTCTGGGAGGAAAGAAATGTATAAAAAACAAATCTTTAGAAAAGGCCAGACCCCATAGATATTCAATAGGAGGATGGGTTAATAAATCTTACTATCTCCTGTGATCGTGTCTTTTCCTGAAAGTACTTCCCCCTGGTTTTAAAACATTTAAATGTATTTACAGGATAATAACTCTTATCGAATCTGTATTTAGGGGAGTGAAAGGTTATGAAAAAACAATTATTATTAATTGGTATTGTTGCTCTGCTGTTGGCTAGTTTTTTAAGTGGTTGTAGCTCACAAGGTATAACAGTTCATAAAATTAGTGGAGAACCCCGCAATAGTATGAACATGACCGAACAACAAATGAAAAATTTCCCTCACTTAAAAGAAGCGATACTCACCAATAAATCAGTTGAGACTTCTCAGCAAGAAATGAATCAATTAAGAGGTATCTTGGAGTTTTTTAATACCGAAATTATACAGTATCAGAATGGATATTATGAAATAGGATTTTTTGCAGCTGATTAGTACAAAACATCAGTGAAGTTTAGACGTATGGGTTTTTAAAAAAGAACAGTTGAGTTCCACCTGAAAAAGGATACGTTAAAAATAATGACTATTTTGACTGATGAAGTGGAAGTAGTATGTCCTCATTGTAACAAACACTTTGCATTAAGAATGAGTGAAGATAAACAGGGATTAAATCTTATAGGATTCCGTAATGGTCTGCATTATCATCTGCCAATCATGTTTTATTAATCATCCTGTGCATTCTTTTACATAAAGGATGTGGAATTGGATGCACAAAAATACGCATAGGATAGATGCTTCTATCCCAGATGAGTTATATTGTGAGCTCCGTAAGCAGTCTGGTGGCATTACACAGATGGTTGTGGATGCTGTTACACAATATAATGAGATGTTGCCACGGCTGGGGCATTTTGAACACCAGGTTGTTAATGAAAGGCTGATCAAAGAGGCGGAAGAGGAAGCCGCTAAGGTTTTCTTGGAGGGGTTAATGGATATGGTGAAAAAACGATAACTCTGCATCATCTTTAATTCTGTATCTCCCAGATTAAACCAGACCCTTGAATCTATTTTTTTAAGGATATGTTTTTAAAGAAAAAATTATTCTGATATCTAAGAGAGGAGAAGGAATGAGAAAACAGGTGGGGATCATAGGGATAGGTGTGCTTCTCATCATGCTGTGTTTCAGTGGCTGTGAAGAACTGGGGACGAAACCAGATTCTGTCACAGTCAATGTGATGGCTGCTGTCTATGTGAAGCTGGTTGATGCAGACAATAAAGAAATGACGATCAGTGTTGACGGGATTTCTGTGTTCATTGAAATGACAAAACAGGGTTACGATCGGTTGATATTTGACAGGATAGTTCAAGGTGGTCTATGTCAGGCTACCGGTTCTTATGAGTTAACCAAAGGTCAGTGGATTAATTGTACCGCCACTGTTCAGGGTGGATATCAGGGTTATTATCCTGTTGCCCCTGCCTCTGCGATTCTTACGTGGGATACGGTGAATGCGTCAGTGAATTATGGGGCGATGTACCAGTGGTACCCTAAACTGACTATCACGATGAAGAAGGGGTGAGCGATGTAATGGAACGTTCAGACAGATCGCCAGACAGGGTTAATTGTTTCGTAAAAGACACGAGTTTCTAAGGATATGTTTTTAGAGAGGGATGATACCTAAATAAACACATGATTATTTCATGGTTGGTCTGTCTTTTTCTTTGGATAGAGATACCTGCGAAGTAAGAGGTATAGTATTGGTACCGCTATGGCATAAATCAGTAACCAAGAAACACCACTCCAAAGTGGTGTACTTTCTACGTCGGAATTAGATTCCCCAACTATTGTTACCGGTGTCACAAGCAACAAGAAAATTAAAATTATGAGGTAGACGATTATAAAAATATAGTCCGCCTTTCTCAATTTCATATGATTCCTCGGTTCTAATCAAGAATCTTATTCGGAGTATTAATTCTTTTTGAAGGATATCAATAATTAAAAAACGTTCATGAAATACTTGATGGTTCCAAGGGTATATTTTTAAAGAAACAAACCATGTAATGTAGCAGTAAGTGGAGATGGTGATGTGAGAAAAATCGTTGTTGTACTCATTGGATTAGTTATCATTACTATAGGTTTGATGAGCGGATGTACAGAAAAGAGACCAGAAGGCAATGGTGAGACAGACACTGATGGTGATGGATACCGTGACGCTCTTGATACGTTCCCTAATGACATCACTGAATGGGTAGACTCTGATGGTGATGGAGTTGGTGATAACTCGGATGCTTTTCCTCAGGATACCAATGAAACAAGAGACTCTGATGGTGATGGAGTTGGTGATAATAGGGATGCATTCCCTCAGGATGCGAATGAAACAAGTGACACGGATGGTGACGGTATTGGTGACAACACGGATGTATTTCCTCATGATCCAACCGAATGGAAGGATTCAGATGGCGATGGAGTGGGTGATTATACAGACTATTTCCCCTATGATGCGACGCGTTGGGAGCAGCCTTCCGCTGATGCTTTTCTCGAGTTTGCAGCACCGTACCTTGCGAAATTGGTACTTGATGATAGCCAGTTAAAAACCTATGCAAACACTATACTCAATGGCATAGATTCTTCCAAAAGGGAATGCCAGGTCAATGTACTGTATCGGGATGTTCTGACGAACTATACCTGTCTTTCTGCTCCTCTGGGAAGTGGACCTCTTCAAACACCACAGGAGACCATACAGGATAAAGAGGGGACCTGCGAGGATCTCTCCATTTTACTGTGCTCGTTGCTCTCCAATGTTGGGATTTCATCCTCTCTTGTCTTTTCCGATGATCATATGTATGCGATGGCCTCTGATGTCAACACCGATTCCCTCTGGGAGTGCGCTGAACACTCATTGATTCGTCAGGTTGAGGAAACCTTTGGGGAGCCAATGTATCAGCCTCTTGTACAAACCCTTACGCTTGCTCCGGCGGGCGTGTTGTACGCTGGCGGGGATGCGAATAAGACATTTGATGGGCTCATTGACTACATGACCATTGTGTACAGCATCCAATCCGATCAGCCGTTGCATCTGTTTGTTGTTCCGACACAGACAGAGTTTTTTGCTCTGAGGGATCATGGCACCGCGAACGTCACGTATGAAGAGTCGAACCTCACTAGTAAGACCGGGACGATCCCCCAGATGCTCACGTTTGGTGGCATCGTTCTTTTGAATAATAATACGCATACGGCGACGGTGAATGTTGATTTTTTATTTTCTTTTCAACCATCGTTTTACGATACCTATAATGAAAACAAGTTGACCGCCTATGAAATAGTGGGAAAAGATTCTGTTATCCTTGATCCAACGTTAGGGGATTATGGTTTCCCAGGGTATGATGCCGAGATAGTTGGGGAAAAAAAAGTAATCGATCCTGTTACGAAGCTGTATTTCACCCTTCCGTAAAAAATAGGCTAGCAAACACGGGACCAGTATCAGAACATTATTACAGAAATGGTAAAAACCTTCATCAAGTGAGATTATTTTTAATGTAGAAAGGAAGGGAGGAAAGAGGAGATATACTCATTCACTAATGAAGATTTTTTCTCAGATCAATTTATCATGTCGTTGAGAGAGGATAGCTGAGAGGGAGAAATATATAATTCCTTGGTTTCTTTCCGTCCGTTCTTCTTTGGTTTTCCTGATTCAGGGTCTTTTATAATTTTTTTAGTATGCCGTTTTACTTGTTGCCTCACTTTTCTGTCATTTATCTTTTTTCCTTCGTTTTTTAAAGCAGAAAAGGATAGATTTAAAGCAAGAAAAAGGTTATGGATGTTGTAGATTTGAAGGGGAAAAAAAATGAAAAAACAGGTGTTGGTAATCGGAATTATCATACTTTTCCTGACGATGTGTTGTAGTGGCTGTGAGCTGTTGGAAGAAAAAGATGATTACATAACAGTCAAAGTAGGCGCAATGGCCGGTGTTACAATAAAGCAGGAAACTGCACCGTATAGCCCTGAAAAACCTGGTTACATATTTGCAGGAAATGCCTTAGTGAGAATTGAAATCGTTAAAGCTGGTGGTGAAAGGGAAGAGGCTGACCTAGTTGCAGGGGCACTAGGAACGACGAGCTGGGTCGAGGCTACGTTTAAATTGTATAGAGAGCAAGATATCATGGTTTATGCGCAACTTCCAAACGGATATGATTACGAAGGTGTAGTATACCAGGGTTCCAAAATTGCGACTCTTCCTTGGAACGCGGTGTACCCTGCGGTGGATTTTGGAGAAACATACAACTGGGAAGTTAACGTAGATATTGTTGCAACAGCGGTTAGCAATTAGCTTACATTTTTTATAGTGAGATGAGGTAAATTCCGAGGACCACAATCAGGGTTCCGATGAAGCGGTGCCAGTGGAACTTTTCTTTGAGGAACATGGTTGCGAGCAGGAAAACCGTCACGGAGCTGACGCCTGCCATCGGGTAGACCTTGGAGGCGTTTGCCTGGGACAGTGCCGTGTACAGGAATGCTGCTGCTGCGGCTGCGCACAGCGACGCGATAAGCACGGTTCGTAGTTGTGGTTTGAGTGAGGCTGATGTGGGTTGTATTTTTCGTCGCATGAGCAGAGTTATTGCTGTGAGCATGAGGAACGCTATCAGGTAGATGGAGACCGCCAAGGCTATCGGCTCAGCGCTTCCAAGGAACTGTTTGACGAGCAGTGCGTAGGCGATGTCGATGGGGACGAGTGCTGCGATGATCAGGAGATTGCGGTCCAGGCGGGGTCGTTTTGTTATATGTTCGGTGAGTACCAGGTAGATGCCACCTACCATCACCAGGATTCCTGCGTAGTTTGCCAGTGTTGCTGGTTCGTGGAGCAGGATGATTGAGGCAAGGAAGATGAACAGGGTATCGAGTGATTGGGAGAACGGCTGGATCTCGCTTGCGTTCTTTCTTTGCAGCACGCGCAGGTACACGACGAAGCTTACTGCGAGAAGGAAGGCAGGGATTGCCGCTAAGAGAAGCAGTGATGTGGAGATGCGGAGGTTAAGGAACAGCAGTCCTGCGGAGCCGAGGAAGACTGCGTTGAACAGGGTACGCAGCAGCACGGTAGTCACAGGGTGGTACTGCTTGTTCATCATGTACTTATCCAGAATGCCTGCGACCGCACCGATCATGTACCCGAGTATGCTTAAGACAAACCACAGTTCCATGGGACACAACTGGGGTTTTAACACGGTGGTCTATAAAAACACTGTGATGTGCCGAGATGTAAAAGAGATCATAGAGAATTTTAAAATCAATTGAGTCTTGATTCATTATTATATGATAATTTGTATGTGCATATTTAAATAGTTTATCATTAAAATTAGAAATAATTGACTAATAGTAAAAAATAAATTAATAAAATTTTAGTTATGGTCAATTTATTTAGAAATACTTATTTATAATGGATTTTACTTAGTATATTCTATAAATATAGTAAGGGGAAAAATAGATGAAAAAAATAATCTCAATATTCCTACTTGGAATCTTATTTCTAAGTGGATTTTGTGCAGGTTCTTACAATAAGAAAGATACAACCGAAACACAAAAGACGATGATGTCGACCGATTATGACATGGTCATTATTGCACCAGAGACATTTTCAGCGAATATTCAGCCGTTAATTACTCATAAAAACAGCCATGGTATAAACACATTTTTAAAGACAACAGAAGAAATCTACAGCACGTATGATGGCCGGGATAACGCTGAGCAAATCAAATATTTTATAAAAGATGCTATTGAGACCTCTGGTATTCAATATGTTCTTTTCGTAGGTGGTCATAAAGGTCAGTTATTTTCATGGCATGTACCTGTTAGGATTGTTCATCTTGCTGATGGTGCCCGGTATACAGAATATGTGAGTGATTTATATTACGCGGATATTTACAAGGAAGATGGGAGTTTTGAGGATTGGAATAGCAACGGGGATGATCTGATTGCTGAATGGGGCAAGGATAGTTTTGATCTTACACCAGATATTGCTGTAGGGCGATTACCCTGTAGAACACCTAAGGAAGTGAATTTGATTGTTGATAAAATCATTGAATATGAAACGATGCCGTTTGACGAATCGTGGTTTCATCAATTTGTAGTCGCGGGTGGCGATAGTATCCCTAATTCTGGTGATCCTTTCCCTTGTGAAGGTGAGGCTGTATGTGACGAAGCTATTTCAGTCATGAATAGTTTCTTGGGGAGGAAATTATATGTATCAGATATGAGCCTTGTGGATTCTACTGATTTTATTGCTGCATGGAACCAGGGATCTGGGTTTGCCTTATACAGTGGTCGTGCAGGTCCTTCATCGTTCTTGACATATGATAGCTCTGGAAATCCTATTACCCCATTTCAGGTAAAGCAAATTGATCAATTACAAAATAAGGGCAAATACCCGGTTTTTATCATCCATGGGTGTATGTCTGGAAAATTTGATGTGACCATATTGAATATTATTAAATTTTTATTAAAACAACCCAATATTGAATTCAGTGATGTTGCTTTTGATTGTATTGGTTGGGACATGGTGAAACTAAAGGATGGAGGCGCAATTGCAGCGATTGCACCCACGTCACAATGTTGGATTGAATCAGGTGATTCAAACAATAATAGTATCCCTGATATTGTTGAAGCAGCATCAGGGTTTTTATCACTCGAATTCCTACGTGTCTATGCTGAAGAGGGAATTGATACACTTGGTACGATGCATATGAAAGCTATTCAGAATTATGTTACGGTTTTTCCGGTTCATAGTAATAAAATTGATTGTAAAACTATTCAGGAATATGGTCTCATCGGTGATCCCAGTTTGAAAATTGGTGGATACCCCTAAGAAGCTATTTTCGATCACGCGAATGAATGGTAAAAAAACCTATTAATAACGACAAGATATCCTTGATATCAGTATGGTGAATTTGGGAAATGGAAATCATTACCTATGATTTTTTAATATTCTTATATCTCTTAGCGATTATTGCAAACATCGTCCTTGGAGTATTCATTTTTTTAAAAGACACAAAAAACAACTTAAATATCCTGTTCAGTCTTTTTTCCATATCGATAGCAATATGGAGCTTTGGAAATTTCTACGGAGATTTTATTTATGCCTTGAACAATTATTATCTTTCCGATTCTCAAATTATTGATTTAAGAGTGTTTTCAAATACTTTTACCACGATAGGATCTGTGTTCCAAGCTGCGTTTTTATTACATTTCATCCTTGTGTTCACGGAAAGGGACAAACTGTTCAAATCAAAAAGATCGATATTTTTATTATATGTTCCTGCAGTTCTTTTCGTCTGTATTGAACGAATAAATCCCATCATGTTAATTGGGTCTGGGCGGATTTCCTGGTACGCTCTGGTTCTCTATATCATAGTATACACGTTACTGAGTGTAGTGATTTGTTTTAAGTATAGAACTACAGCAAAAAATAATGATATGAAAAGACAGGTTACACTCATTATCATTGCAATTCTTATACCATTTATAGGAGGCATCTCTCTTGAAGTAATACCAAGACTTATCTCGTATCCCATTTTGTCCTTAACGACGTCGTTTACTACATTAACGGCGCTCATTATTTTCTATACTATAGTGAAATATAATCTCATGGCACCGTTAAAAGAACGGTTAAAAATCACAGAAGAAAAATATAAGAACCTTTTTAACACCATCCCCGACTCGATACTCTTGCTATCAAACAAGGGAACTGTCATTGAAATAAATGATACCGCTCTGAAAAACTTGGATCAGCCAAAAAATGAGATTATTGGAAAAAATATTTCCTCGATTGTTAAAAAGAACGGGAACGATGAACGATTACAAATATTAAAAAGGGCGGCGTCCTCAAATACTTTTGAAGAGTTTGAACATACCTATGGGAATAGATTTTTTCAATATATCTTTGTCCCAACAAGGACATTTGATGAGGAGAACAGCGTTCTTGTCATCGAACGAGACATCACGGAGAAGAAGGATGCTGAAAACAAGATAAAGGAAGCAAACAAGATTATTGAATCAGCAAATGAGACATTAAAAGAGAAAGTTGAAGAAGAAACAAAAAAGATATCCTATCTTTTAGAACAAAAAGAACAATTTATCATTCAACTGAGCCATGATCTACGAACGCCTCTAGGTCCTATATTGAATCTCTTGAAAATAGTTTATTCACATGAAAAAGAACCAGAAGAAAAAGAGATGCTTGAGGTGATCCAGAAGAATGCTGATTATATTAAAAATCTGGTGAATAAAAGCATCGAGATCGCCCGGTTGAACTCGCAGAATGTAGAAAGCAAACCGTCAGAGATCAACATCCATTCGGCTATCGACAATTACGTGTATAATAAAAAGTATTTATTAAAGACAAAAGGGATCTTGGTTGAGAATACTGTTGAAGCTGATTTTGTCATACTGTATGATGAATATGAATTTGACACTTTGATAGCGAATCTCATTGAGAATGCGATACAATATACTAAGAAAAATGGTAGGATAATCTGTCATGCAAGAAAGGATACGGCGGTTGTCGAGATATCGATTCAAGACACGGGGATCGGCATGACGGAAAATCAGATCACACATGCGTTCGAAGAGTTTTATAAAGCCGATGATTCACGACACCATCTAGATAGCACAGGCCTGGGCCTCTCGATATGTAAAAGGATAGTTGAAAAACATGGGGGACAGATCTGGATAGAAAGTAAAGGTCTAGAGAAAGGGACCACGGTTTTTTTTACAATACCGTATGATTCATGAGAGAAAAAGAAAGGTGAAAAAATGATGAAGATATTGGTAGTCGATGATGAAAAGGAACAGCTGTATTCGATCGAAAAATTCTTCTCGAATTTCTATGGTGACAGATATCAGATTCTTTCAGCGACCAGCGGGAAAAAATGTTTCAAAATCCTGGAAAAGACGATTCCTGACCTCATCATCCTTGACATCATGATGCCAGAGATGAACGGATGGGAGGTCATAGAACAATTGAAAATAAACCCATCGTATCAAAGAATTCCCGTGATCATCTTGACTGCACGTACCGATGGGTTTGCACGGGATGCTGGAAAATTAATGGCTGCAGATTTTATCGCAAAGCCAATAGATTTTGAGGAATTGAAAATCAGGATCGATAAGGTAGTAAAAAAAGCCAAGTGATGGATCATCATGTAATTTATGATTCTTCTTACTGAGTATCATCAAAAATATGGGATTCACTGGGAATGGCATAGACTTTGTTGATGATACAATAATCATAATCCTTTAAGTCATTTGAATATTTATTCCTGATATCTTCCATGATGGCATGGAAATGCTCCAAGGTATTTGTATTTAGAACGATCTCGAGATGATAGTCTCCGATCACTTTGTAGATTTCTTCGACATATGAGTTTGAGCTCAGATACTGGATGATATGATCTATTTTTTTGTAATCGACGAAGGTGAAGCGGATGAGGAATCTTTTCAGGCCGATTTTTTCAGTATCGATGATGACGGAATATTTTTTTATGATTCCTTCCTGTAAAAGGCTTTTTATGTAGGAGATGATCGTTGGGACCGATATGTTCAACTGCTGAGCGATTTCAATTATGGGGATTCTTGCGTTCTTATTGAGAAGTGACAGAATTTTTTTGTGTAACGATTTTTTCTCGTATTCTTTCAGATCAGTAGTCTGTACCGTCTTACGCGCGTCTTTCGATGGTTTCTTTTTATGTTGGAAAGACTGAGACTCTGGCAGTTCATATGATTGTGATAGGGATATTTTTTTAAAATAATTGCTGTATGTATCCAGCATATCCTTATAGAAATGAAATAGTTCTTCTGCGTTTTTTACTACGATGGTTAAAATTATGTTATATTTACCTTGACTGGATTCGATTCTCCAAGTGTTTTTTCTTTTTTTAAAATAATTTATTATTTCGATTTCTTTTCCAGGAGAGGCATATTGTAGGTTTATGTAGAAGATATACAGGTGATATCCGATTTTTTGGAAATCAGGGACGATACAATAATTTTTGATAATCCCTGTTTTTTCAAGTTTTGTTATCCTATATTTTACGACACTCTGATTTATGTTTATTTTTTTGCTGATGGACGATGATGATTGCCGGGAATTCAAAAAGAGCTCATAGAGTATTTTAAAATCAATTGAGTCTAGATTCATCATTATATGATAATTAGTGTGTTTTTGTTTAAATAGTTTATCATTAAAATTATAATTAATTGACTAATAGTAAAAAATAAATAAATATTATTTTAGGGATGGTCAATTGATTTCGAAATATTTATTTATAATGGATTTTACTTAATATGTTCTATAGATATAATTAGGGGAAAACTTATATGAGGAAAATAATACCAATTGTTGTAATAGGAATTTTGA
>PDVJ01000150.1_pt1 | contig 20794 bp, 17 predicted proteins | sample 1369811 | NCBI WGS metagenome assembly PDVJ01 (sample SAMN07795376, study PRJNA414565) | Alkali sediment metagenome, whole genome shotgun sequencing project. | reverse complement strand
CTCCAACCGGGTGCGCCTTTCATACCCGGTGTCCTGTGAAGAAGGATCTTTGCAGCAGGGAGCGACCGGAACTCACGGATGTGGGCAACGACCACTTCGTCGCGTGTCACAGGTAGCAAAGGATCAATCACGAAAGCACGAAAGGGGGAAAGCACGAAAGGAGGATGGTATTTTTCGTGTTTTCGAAATTTCGTGCTTTCGTGATAAAGGGGTTTGTCGTTTGACTCGTGGACAGAAAGAAAACCATGGAGAATGAACTACCCCGCTGCAAGCAGCGGGGTTCGAATGTCATTCCGTGCTTGACACGGAATCCAGTCCGTGTCTCTGGATTCCGGCTTCCGCCGGAATGACGGGAACCGCGGCAAACCGCGGGTGATCAACCCGGAAGGATTGAAAGCATGAACCAGCACCAAGCAATGAGATTACACGAAGAAGCGATCGTCATTGACGGGCTCAATGCGAGCTACTTTTTCAATGAAGCGGTGCTCCGGCGGCTTCGTCAGGGGGGTGTAACGGCCTTCAACGGCACTGTGGCGGCGTGGCATTCCCTTCCGGAGACGATGGACCTCATCGCAGATTACTATCGCCTCTTCGAGGACCGCGCGGATTGGATCATGCAAGTCCGGAGGGCGGAAGACATTCACGAAGCCAAGGTCAGAGGCTGTGCCGGGATGATTTTCGGCTTCCAGGACACAGGCCCCATCAACGGGAACCTGCGCATGCTTGCCGTGTATCATGCTCTCGGGGTGAGAATCATTCAACTCACCTACAATGACGAAAACGCTGTGGGCTTCGGGTGCATGGCGCCGGAGGACAAAGGACTGACGCCCTTCGGTCGGGAAGCGGTGGCGGAGATGAACCGCCTTGGAATGCTCGTGGATCTGTCCCACTGCGGCCACAAGACCACGATGGATGCCATCGAAGCCTCAAAGGGCCCGGTCGCTTTCACGCACGCGAATCCCCTTGCGCTGGCCAAAAGCCCGCGAAACAAACCGGACGAGGCTTTCAAGGCTCTTGCGGCAAAAGGCGGGGTCGCGGGGGTGGTCCTCCTTCCAGCGTGGTTAACGCACCATGGCCAGGCGAGTCTGGAGGATTATCTCAATGCCATCGACTACCTGGTGAACCTCATGGGCATCGATCACGTCGGACTTGGGACGGACTTCATGGAAGAGATTCCGGCGGAAATCATGGCCGCGGCCCTGAAAGGGATATCAGCGGAGAACCTGCAGAAATTCTACGGCAGCACCATCGTCAATGGTTTTGAATCCGCAGCCGAGTTCCCCAGGGTGACGGAAGGGTTGCTCTCCAGGGGTTACAGCCCTCAAGATGTGAAAAAGATCATGGGCGGCAACTGGCTGCGACTTTATGAAAAGGTCTGGCAGGGAGTTTAGTGGATATGCACCGCATGGATGAACATCAGGCCAGGCTTAAAGAGTGGGTGGAGGAGGGGGTCAAAGAACTCAGCGTCACAGGCCTGTCCGGTTCCGCCAGAGCCTACTGCCTGGCGGGACTTCTCCTTGAAATGGAAAGACCTTGTCTCATCATTCTGCCCACTGCCAAAGAAGCAAAGAAATTCCTGAGGGAACTGGAGTTCTTTCTCCCCAAAGGCTGTGTCGCCGGTGAGCCTGGCGATCGCAGGCTGTACACCTTTCCTATCTATGACATATCCCCGCTCAAAGGATTGAGCCCTCACCGGGAGATCATTTCCCAAAGACTTGAAGCGCTCTATGCCCTGGCCTCTGAAAAAGCCCCTGTGGTAGTGACTTCTGCGGAAGCCGTCCTTTTCAAAATCCTGCCCAAGAAGGAAATGATGGCTGCCGTCGATTTCCTGCAGGTGGGTGAGGAGGTCGACAGGGAAAAACTCTTGAGAAAGCTTGATGCCTCAGGATTCCAGCGCACCTCCCTGGTGGAAGAAAGGGGGGACTACTCGGTGCGAGGGGGAGTCATCGATCTCTTCCCCCCCTTGTACACCAACCCTCTGAGAGTGGAATTCTGGGGGGACAAGGTCGAATCCCTCCGGTTCTTCGATCCCCTGGGCCAGAGGTCGCTCCGAAGTCTGAAGGAAGCGATTGTCCTGCCGGCCAACGAGATCATCATGACGGAGGCCAATGTGCAGAGGGCAAGGTCCATGGGGAGGCTTCCTGGGTTGATGAAAGAAGGGGGCGCTTTCCCCGGGCAGGAGGCGTGGCTCAATCATTTTTATGAACGTCCGGATACGGTTTTCGACTATGTCCCTGATCATGGCCTTCTCATCTTGATGGACGAGTTCCAGATCGAGAAGGAGATCAGAACGTTCACTGAAGCTTTTGTCCATGAAGAACAGAAGCTCCGTCTTGAGTCTGAACAAAGAGAAAGCCCGTTACCGGAAATCGAGGGCATCCTTCTGGCTCCTGAAGAGATCCATCAGCGATTCAGGTCCTTTCCGAATATCCGGTTCGGGGAATTGCCTCTCAGCAAAGAAGAAGACGGAGCCAGAGCGCTTCATTACACGGGTCTGTTCAGGGTGGAGGACGAGCTCACCCTGAAGCTCAGCGGCAGGGGAAGGGCCTCCATGGCTCCTCTTGCCGAGAAAGCCTCCCAGTGGCTGCAAGTGGGTTTTCGGGTCGTTCTTGTCTGCCGCACAGAGCAGCAGGCAAACCGCCTCAGAGACATCCTTCAAAATTACCAGGTGGCCGTCGACCGTGTGGTGTCCCATTGGAACGAGGTGCCTTCAGGAAAGGGGCTGACCATATGTCTGGGCCGCTTGTCCGAAGGTTTCTCTTGGCCTGAGCTCGGCCTCTACGTCGTCAGTGAAGATGAAATCTTTGGTCCAAAGCGGTCCCTGGTCAAAACCAAGGCGGGCATGGGCGAGGTCGACTGGACAAGCTTCAGTCAGCTCACGGCCGGAGATCTGGTTGTCCATGAAGATCACGGCATCGGCCGCTACGGCGGCCTTTCCAAGATGGAGATCGATCTGAAAGTCAATGACTTTGTGGTCATTGAATACGCGGGCAATGACCGCCTCTACATCCCGGCGGATCGCATCAGCGTCCTGCAGAAATACATCGGGGCGGATGAGAAGGAACCGAAGCTGGATCAGCTCGGGGGCCGCTCCTGGGATGTGGTCAAGCAGAAGACCAAGAAATCGGTCCGGGAGATCGCCAAACAACTCGTGGAGATCTATGCGCTCAGGAAGTACCGTCAGGGATTTGCTTTCTCCAGGCCGGACAACACCTTCATGGAATTCGAGGCCGGCTTCGAACATGAAGAAACCTCGGACCAGGTGAAAGCGATTGGAGATGTCCTGGGAGACATGGAATCGGATCGGCCCATGGACCGGCTCATCTGCGGGGATGTGGGATTCGGTAAGACGGAGGTGGCGATCCGGGCAGCCTTCAAGGCGGTCATGGACGCTAAGCAGGTCGCCATGCTCGTTCCGACCACGGTTCTGGCAGAGCAGCACTTTGAAACCTTTTCCAAAAGGATGAAGTCCTACCCGGTCACTGTGGCCGTGCTCAGTCGCTTCAAGACAAGGGCGGAGCAGAAGGAGATCCTGGCCAGGGTCCGGTCCGGCAAGGTGGACGTTCTCATCGGCACGCACCGAATTCTCCAGAAGGATGTGAGCTTCAAGGACCTTGGCCTCCTGATCATTGATGAGGAGCAGCGCTTCGGCGTCAAACAGAAGGAGGCCATCAAAGGCTTCAGGGCTCTGGTCGACGTCCTGGCCCTCACGGCAACGCCCATCCCGAGGACGCTTCACATGACGCTCATGGGAATCAGGGATTTGAGCATCATCGAGACTCCTCCTGAAGACAGACAGCCCATCCAGACCTTTCTTTCCCCTTATGATGAGGGTGCGATCGCCCAGGCCATCCAGCTCGAAGTGCAGAGAGGAGGGCAGGTTTTCTTTGTTCACAACCGGGTGCAGACGATCCATGCCGTGGCCAACAGGCTCATAAAACTGGTTCCTCATGCACGATTTGCGGTTGCCCACGGTCAGATGAGGGAGAGGGACCTTGAAGAGACCATGATCCGTTTCCTGAAAAAAGAGATCGACGTGCTCGTGTGCACCACCATTATTGAGTCCGGCCTGGATATCCCGTCGGTGAACACCATCCTCATCAATGAGGTGGATCGTTTCGGCCTTGCCCAGATTTACCAACTGCGGGGAAGGGTGGGCCGCTCCGACGAAAACGCTTATGCCCACCTTCTTCTTTCAACGGATGCCACCCTGACCAGGGATGCAGAAAAAAGACTCAGGGCCTTGATGGATTTCTCACACCTCGGGGCCGGGATTCAGCTGGCCCTGCATGATCTCAAGATCAGAGGCGGAGGGAACATCCTCGGCTTCTCTCAGTCGGGTCACATCTCGGCCATCGGCTACGAGCTCTATGTCAGAATGATCGAGCAGGCCACTTCGGAGTTGAAAGGAGAGGAGTGGCATGAGGAGGTGAATCCTGAAATCAATGTGAACATCCCTGCTTACTTGCCTTCGAGCTATGTGGCCGACGCGGATGTGAGGCTGAATCTCTACCGCCGATTGTCCGGTCTGCGCGAGGACGAGGAACTGGAATCCATGAAAGAGGAGATGCATGACTACCAGCACCGCGAACTCCCGGTCCTGGATCTCGATGCTGAGATTGTCGACGGCGATAACGGACTTGAACTGCTTCACCACGTTTTTCAGGGTTACGCTGGCCAACTGGCATCCCTTTCTGCAGTTTAACAGGTTGCTGAAAAACGCCCATCTACGGCGTTGCCCTCATCCCTCGTCGTTGCGACGTACTGGACTGTACGACTCACTCCTCGGGATTTCGGGCGCCTTGTATCTGAGCGTTTTTGAGCAACCTGCGAAGAGGGTGTGTTACTTTTCTCTAAGTGATTTCCAAAAGTTGCCCCATTTCTCCAGGCCAAGATTATACTTGCAATTATTCCATGACCTGGTAATCTAAAAAACTGGCGCACTGTTGGCCATCCTGGTCGGTAGGGAGTGAAAAAAGTTATTCCCAAAGGTCTCTTGTTTATGTTCGCAGCCCTTCTTGCCGCCTGGCCGGCATGCGACGTCTTTGACCGGCCGGCCGAGAAGGTGGTGATTTCCGTGGGCAGCCGGAAAATCACTCCGGAAGATTTGAAAGCACATCTTAAGCGCATGGCCTTCGAACCGGATGTCGCGAATCAAGAGCGCTTTGACTCTCTTGTTGAGATGCTGGTGGATCATTACCTGGTCCTGGAATACGGGAAACAGCAAGGCCTCTCCGTATCCGACGAGGAACTCGAAAACACGGTGAGAGAAATAAAGAAGGATTACGCGGAAAAGGATTTCCAGGATCTTCTGCTCAAGGGCTACATTGATTACGGTGAGTGGAAGGAAGGGTTGAGGGAGCAGCTTCTTATCAGAAAGATCACCAGGAAAGCCTCTGAGGCCGGTCCTCAGGTTTCCATTGAAGAGATGAAGGCCTACTATGACTCCCACCGTGAGGAGTTCCGTCAACCGGCCATGGTCCGGTTCAGACAGATCGTGACAAGAACCAAGGAAGAAGCGGACAACATTCAGAAAAGGCTTGTCCAGGGCGGCGACTTGGCGGCAACGGTTGCCCAGTCCTCCAAGGTGCCGGCTTCAGCCGGCAGCTCTGAGCCGGGCTGGTTTGCCAAAGGAGACCTGGATGAATCCATCGAAAAGGTGGTTTTCTCCCTTCCTGTCGGAAAGGTGAGCGGGGTGGTCGAGACTCCTTACGGTTTCCATATTTTTGAAGTTCTGGGAAGGAAGCCGGAAGGAGTCAGGAGCCTTCCCGAGGCCATGACCGAGATCGAAGCCAAGCTCCGTTACGAGAGACAGGAAGCTTTTTATTCGGATTGGCTTCAGAACCTCCGGAAAGCCATTCCTGTGAAAATTGATCGTGCACTCTTGAAAGAACTGGAGCTGGGATGATGCGCTTGTTGCGAAGTTTGTCTTTCCTGATTCTGGCGACGAGCCTGTGGCTGGAACCTCTTTTTGCCGCGGAAGTGTGTAACCGGGTGGTGGCGGTTGTGAACAACGATGTGATCACTCTCTATGAACTGAATAACAGGATGAAAGAGATGACGGGAGTGCCGCCCGAAGAGCTCATGCTGAAAAGTGATGCCATGTATCGTGATGCGCGGCAGAAGATTCTGGAGCTGCTCATCGATGAGAAGATCGCGCAGGCGAAAATCAAAGAGCTGAGAATCCAGGTGTCTGACAGACAGGTGGATAACTACGTCGAGAAGTTGAAGAGGGATAATCAGTTGACCCAGGAGGACCTGGTCGCAGGGCTGGAAAAGGAGGGCCTCTCTTACGAGAAATACAGAGAGAGGATCAAGAGGGATATCGAGAGGGCGCAACTCATTGAGTATGAAGTCCGATCGAAGATCATTATCCGCGAGGAGACGATTCAGAAGTATTATGAAGAGCAAAAGGGGACGTTCGGGGTTGCGGAGAAAGTTCAGCTGGCCGGAATCTTTTTGATGCGAAAGAACTTGAAAAGTGAAGAGGAGATGAGGGAGCTTTACAGAAAGGCGCAGGAGATTGCGGCCAAACTTAAAGCAGGTGCCGATTTCCGTCAGATGGCCGGAACTTACTCCGACGGTCCTGGGGCGCAACAGGGCGGAGATCTTGGCCAGTTCACCGTGGATCACCTCGAACCGGGACTGAAAAGCGTCGTGGAGGCTCTCCCTGAGGGGGGAATCAGTGACCCATTGGTGAGGCCGAACGGCATTCAACTCATCAAGGTAACCAAAAAGCAGACGGGAAAGATCCGCTCCCTGGAGGAGATGAAAGAAGCCATTTATGGCATTCTCTATCAGGAGGAGGTGAACAGGCGTTACCAGAACTGGATCAAAGAGTTGAGGGAGAGTGCTTACACCCGAGTCGTCTTCTAGCAGGCTGATGAAAAACGCCCAGGTGGTTCTCTGAAAGGGTGTTAGGGTTGGAGACAGAGCAGAGGGAAAACCAGGCTACAGAGGGTGAAACCGCGCAGCAGGAGGCTCCGCAGCCGGCTCAGAGTGTGGGTGCTTTGCTGAAGAGGGAAAGAGAACGGTTGGGCCTGAGCCTGGAGCAGATCACCGAGATGACCAGGATGAGAAGGCAGGTCGTTTTGGCGATTGAAAATGAAGACTGGAACTCTCTGGCCCCTTCCGTCTTTGTGCGAGGTTTCTTGAGGTCTTATGCGAAGGTGCTTGGGGTCAGCCAGGATACGGTGATCGACCTCTATGGAAAGCGCGCTTCCCCTGAATCTCCCGGCCTTGAGCCTCATCCAGAGCCTTCAAAGAATCACCGGCGAAGCGTATGGCTCGTTCTTCTCATCCAGGCAGGGATATCGAGACACCGAAAAAAGAGATCAGGAAGCGGCCTCCGCACCCTCTCAGCAGGCTGTCCCGGTTCCGCCGTCGGTTCGTGCGGCAGAGGAGTCATTGAAACAGGAACCGGCTCCGGTGCAGAGCGCAAGCCAGGACACCCCCTCCGGCCAACAAGGAGGTGAAAGCCCGGCAAGGGATCGGACCAACGATGAAGACGGGTGGCTTTCCCTCACAGGCATCGTTAAGGAAAGGACCTGGCTCCGAATAACGATCGACGGCAAGGAGGAGAAGGAGTACCTTTTGCAGCCGGGGTCGAGGCCGCAATGGAGGGGGAAGGGAAGTTTTTACATGCTTATTGGGAATGCGGCGGGAATTGATTTTGACCTGAACGGAAAGAGGGTAGGGAATCTGGGCAAACCGGGGCAGGTGATCCGGCTGACCCTGCCCAAGGACGTTCCACAGCGAGAAGGGGAAAACTGACGTGCGCAATGTTCTTGACACCTTTGAGGAGAGAGGTTTTGTCGAACAGGCGACGGACCGTGAAGAGCTCCTCAAAGCTCTGGGTGACCGGATGACCTGCTACATCGGCTTCGATCCCACAGCGAGCAGCCTGCACGTCGGCAGCCTGGTCCCCATTATGTCCCTAGCCCACATGCAGAGGGCCGGTCACAGGCCGATTGCCGTTGTGGGCGGGGGAACCACGCTGGTGGGGGACCCGAGCGGAAAGACGGAGATGCGGCGACTCATGAGCCGTGAAGAGATCAACCGGAACGCGGAAGGCATCAAGAAACAGCTGTCCCGCTTTCTTGATTTCAGTTCAGAGAAAGCCTTGATGGTAAACAATGCGGACTGGCTGGTCGGCCTCAACTACATCGAGTTCCTGCGGGATATCGGCCGCCATTTCAGCGTCAACAGGATGCTGGCCGCAGAAAGCTACAAAGTCCGGCTGGAGAGCGGGCTCAGCTTTATTGAGTTCAATTACATGCTCCTTCAGGCCTACGACTACTGGCATTTGTTCAAGCACTACCAGTGCCGCCTGCAGATGGGAGGCAACGACCAGTGGGGGAACATCCTGGCCGGAGCGGATTTGATCCGCAGGATGGAAGGGGAAGTGGTTCACGCCCTAACGTTCCCGCTGATCACAACCTCCTCGGGAATCAAAATGGGCAAGACGCACAAAGGGGCGGTGTGGCTTGACCCGGAACTCACGTCCCCTTATGACTATTACCAGTACTGGATCAACCAGGATGACAAGGACGTGGAGCGGTTTCTCGCCCTGTTCACTTTTCTTCCCATGGAAGAGGTGAGAAGACTGGGTTCTCTGACGGGAGAGGGAATCCGGGAGGCCAAGGAAGTGCTTGCCTTTGAAGCCACCGCCTTGTGCCATGGAGAGGGAGAGGCTGAAAACGCAAGAAGCGCTGCCAGAGAGCTTTTTGGGGGAGGAGGATCCGAGTCCTCCGAANCCATCCCGGCGTGCAGCATCGGGGCGCAGGAACTGGAACANGGTCTTGCCGCTTACCTGCTTTTCGNGAAATGCGGNCTGTGCAAGACCCGAGGGGANGCCCGGCGGCTCCTCTCGCAGGGCGGAGGGTATGTCAACGGNAAACGAATCGATGCCTTTGACCAGGNGGTCAGCTCAAAGGATCTCGCGAGCGGATCGATTCTCCTCAGAGCCGGCAAGAAGAAGTATGTCAGGGTGACTCCCAGCTAGGAAAAAGCGTATTGAACGATGAAGAAGACCCGCAAGAAAAAACCCGGTCCCGCTAAGCCGGAAACTCCGCCGAAGGTCGAGGTGATCGAACCGGCCCGCAGACCGGGGAGGAAAAGAAAAACAATCCTCCAGCAAGGCCCGAGCGAGGAGCACGAAAAACGCAAAGCCTCCTCCGGATTAGATCTCCGGCCGGCTGTCACGACGAGGGAGAGGGGTCTTGTTCCCTATGATTCTCTCCAGATGTATCTGATGGAGATCAAGAATTTCAGGCTCCTCACCCGGGAGGAAGAGATAGACCTGGCGATCCGGGTGAGGGAAAAAAAGGACCAGAAAGCCGCCTATATTCTGGTGACTTCGAACCTGAGGCTTGTGGTCAAGATTGCCATGGACTTCCACCGATACTGGACCAAAAGCCTTCTTGACTTGATCCAGGAAGGGAATGTGGGATTGCTTCAGGCCGTACAAAAATTTGATCCCTACCGGGGAATCAAGTTCTCCTATTATGCATCCTTCTGGATCAAGGCGTACATGCTCAAGTTCATTATGGAGAACTGGAAGCTTGTTAAAATCGGAACGACACAGACCCAGCGAAAGCTTTTTTTCAATCTGGCGAAAGAGAGAGACAAACTGATCACCCAGGGCTTTGATCCGGAACCTCGCCTTCTTGCCGATCGGCTCGATGTCAAGGAGAAGGAAGTCGAAGAGATGAGCCAGCGTCTGGGAGGCGGGGAAGTCTCGATCAATGCGCCTGTCGGCGATGACGGCAAGGAAGTCTACGGAGCGTTCTTGCCGGATTCCGGTATCGCGGCGGATGAACAGCTTTTTGAGAAGCAGAGCAGAGAACTCCTCCGCAGCAAACTGGAAGAATACAAAAACAAGCTTTCAGGAAAAGAACTCGACATCTTCGAAAATCGGATTATGGCCGAGAATCCTGTGACGCTGCGGGAACTCGGCGAGAAGTACCGTATCTCCCGTGAAAGAGTTCGCCAGATTCAGGAAAGAATTGTCAAGAATATCAAGAAATGGCTTACAGAACAGATCCCTAACTTTGAAGAGAACTACTCCAATTTCATCAAATGAAAGAGAGGGGTCAACCCCTGCTTTGAAGGAAAAAATGGTCTTCACCCACCGATACGGTTTCCTGTGTTTTTTTCTCCTCCTTTCGCTTCTCTCCTGCTCAGGCCTGGAGCCCAGAACTCAACCAGAGCCTCTGATCGAGGTCGCAACGATTCAGGACGAGGGGCAGGAAGACCGACTGGAGCTGGCTTATCGTTATTTTGTTTCAGCCTCCATCGCTGAAATCGACGGGCAGTATGAGGAGGCGCGGCGGTTTCTTCTGAAGGCGATCGAGCAGGATCCGGACTCCTCCTACCTCCATGCAAAAATGGCCGGCGTGCTCAGGGTTCTCAAAGAAGATCAAGGGGCCCTAGAGTATGCTTTGAAAAGCGTCGCTCTGGAGCCCGAAAATATAGAGAACCGAGCGCTCCTGGCAGAGATCTACTCCCAGATCAAAGACGATGAGGCTGCGATCAAGGAGTACAGGCGGATTCTGGAACTGGCTCCGCAGCAGAAGAGAGTTCGTCTTGTTTTAACCACCCTTCTCATCAGGAAAGGACAGTACAAAGCCGCGCTGGAAGAACTCGATCGCCTCCTCCAGGATGATCCGAATCTTTTGATCGCTTACTATTACAGGGGGCGAGTTTACCTGGAAATGGGGAATCATCCTGAGGCGGAAAAAGCCTATTTGGAAGCGCTGAAACTGAACGAGAGCATGGAGCCCGCTCTCTTTGACCTGGGAGCTCTCTACCAGGTGAAGAAGAACTACGACGCGGCGGCAAAGATCTATGAAAGCCTTCTCAGCTTTTATCCCGGCAACGTGACCGTCCGGGAAAGACTCATCCATATGTACTACAAGCTGGGGGAAGACAAAAAAGCAGAAGGTCAAATGGAGGAGATCAAGAGGCAGACCAGCCCCGGAGACCCTGGCCGGCAGACCCTGGGGTTGATTTACCTTCGCCACGGTAAACTGGATGAGTCCATCACGGAACTGAACCTCATTGTGAACGCCTGGCCCGATGACGACAAGTCCAGGTACTATCTCGCCTCGGCTTACGAAGAAAAGGGGGAACACGAGAAGGCTCTGGAGCAGTTTCATAAGATCAAATCCGGCTCCGAATATTACGTGAATGCCGGAATCCACATCGCTTTCATCCTCGAAAACCAGGGACGATCGGAGGAAGCGATAGGGATTCTCGAAAAGGCCATTCAGATCGAAAAAGAAAAAGCAGAGCTCTATCTGATGCTCTCATCCATCCACGAGAACCAAAAGGATTATGACAGGGCGATCGAAGCCATTGAGCGGGGCCTGAAGGTGGACGGAAAGAATGTGGAACTGATTTTCCGGATGGGCGTGGTCTACGATAAGAAAGGAGACAAGGAAAAAGGCATCGAGCAGATGAGGCGGATCCTCGATGTCCATCCGGAAAACGCGGATGCCTTGAACTACATCGGGTATACCTATGCGGAGCAGGGCATCCGGCTCGATGAGGCGATGGGCCTGATTCAGAAAGCTCTCAACATCAAACCCGACAGCGGCTATATTATCGACAGCCTCGGCTGGGTCTACTACCAGAAAGGGCTTTATGACGAAGCTCTGAAATATTTGCTCGAAGCGGCCAAACTGGTTCCCAACGACCCCACCATCATCGAACATCTGGGCGACGTCTATTTGAAGAAGAAGATGTATGAAAAGTCTCTGGAAAAATATGAAAAGGCCCTTACCCTGAAGCATCCTCAGGCCGATAAAGTGAAGGAGAAGATCCTGCAGTTGAAGAGGCTTCTCGAACAAAACCACCCCGAAAGCAAGCGATCCACCAAAGCCCTCTGATTATGAAAGAGAACTTCTGTCCCCTCGACCGGAGGATGCCGTTCATCCTCGCTCTGATATTTCTCGTCACCGTTTCCGGTTGTGCGCCGGTTCTCTTCAAGAAACCGCTGAGTGATCAGGAATTGCGAAACGTCGTGTCTCTCTTGAAGGCGCAGGAAGAGAGCGTGAACGCCTTCTACACCAGCGGACAAATGACCGTCAGGGACTGGTACTGGGATCAGGAGGCGAACACCCTGATGGCAGGGACCAGGACCCCTTTGAGATTGAGGATGGAAATCACTCACGCGTGGGGCCAGCCGATTTTGCACCTTCTGGTTGTCGGCAAGACCTTCAAAGCCCTTTCCTACGGGGAGAGAAAACTCTATATCGGCGATCTGAACCCGGGGGCTCTTTCAAAATTCTTTCCTGCCGATCTTGACGCGGATCTGATCTGGGAGGTGCTCCGGGGATTTTCGAAGTTGCGGCCCGATGGCCGGATAGAATCAAGGAAAGCCGACCAGGTGAGCCTCTTGGGCCAAAATGGGGATGAGATGGAGATTCTGGAACTCGATCCTGAAAGCGGGCTGCCGAGACGGATCTCTTTTCCTGAACGGAAGGTCGCGGTAGACTATGGGGATTTTCAGCAGGAGGACGGCATCCTCTATGCTAAGGAAGTCCGGGTCACGCAGCTGGGGGGCACCAGGAATCTGACACTGAAAAATGGGAAAATGGTTTTCAACAAGCCGATTCCTGATGAGATCTTCAGGATGGAGATGCCGCCGGGATTTGAAACAGTGTACATAGAGAAGCCTCAGCCGAACTGACGAATTGGCGAATTAGGGAATTGCGAATTTCCAAATCCCTCAATTCATAATTCCACAATCCCTAAATCCTTTAATTCAAATTCATCCTCCAATGCTCGACATATGCCTAACACACTTCTTGGGGTCCGCTTGAACCAGCCCGTGGTCTTTGGGCTTTTTATCGATGGCCAGCTTGACCAGCTCCAGAAGATCCTCTTCGCCTCGCCCTTGCCGCAGAGGGGTCTTGATGTCGATTTCTTGATCCGAGAAGAGACAACCTCTTAGGTGGCCCTCGGCGGTGAGACGTAATCGGTTACACTGATTGCAGAAGTGATGGCTGATCGCGCCGATCAAACCAATCTCTCCCTTTGCTCCTTGGAGCCGGTACCTTTGGGCAGGTCCGTCCAGGGAGTTGTGCACCAGGGCCTTCAACTCGCCAAGCGTTCTGATGGTGTTCAGAATCTCATCGGCAGAGATAAAGCGGTCGCTCGCCCAGGTGTTGTTCTGGCCTATGGGCATGAACTCAATGAAGCGGACGTGGTAGGGTTTCGTGAGCGTCAGGCGGCCGAAATCGAGAATCTCATCATCATTGATCCCTCGCATGGCCACCACGTTGATCTTGATGGGATGAAAACCGAGACGCTCCGCCTCCTCGATGCCATCCAGCACGCGGTGAAAGTAGTCGCGGCCCGTGATCCGCACGAACTTCTGAGGATTGAGAGAATCCAGGCTCACATTGATGCGGCAGATGCCGCAACGTTTGATGTCTGAAGCGAATTCCTTGAGGAGAACCCCGTTGGTCGTCAAAGAAATTTCATTCAGATCCTCGATGGCGGAAAGTTTTTCCAGGAAGGGAATAAAGCCCTTGCGGACCAGAGGTTCCCCTCCTGTGAGTCTCACCTTGCGTATCCCGGCTTTGACGGAGATCTCTACAAGGCGGAGCATCTCTTCATAAGAGAGGACCTGGTTGTGGGGGACGAAGTCCACCCCTTCTTCCGGCATGCAATAGATGCACCTCAGATTACATCGATCCGTCACAGAGAGGCGGAGGTAATTGATAATTCTGTTTCCCTTTGCGGGAGAGGGTTCATCACTCATGGGATATCTTCATTCTTCTATAAGTTTGACGGCGCAAAAAGCCGGATACCACCTTGGTTTGTCATTTCGGCGAACCCCGGATCAGGTCCGGGGCAGGCGCCGGAATCCAGTACATTCAAATACCTTCAGAACATCTGGACTCCGGTTTTCACCGGAGTGACGGCTTTTTGCGAAACCGTCAGGGTTGAGACAAAGAGTTCAAAGCCGTATACGAACAAATATATGTCCAGGAAAACCAAAATCAAATACCGAATGCCGATTTCGATTCGGGTCACTCTGCTTTCCTGCGTAATTTTTTTCTGAAAATAAAGAAAAGGACGACCAACGCGAGCAGAATGATCATGGCGATGTTGTATCGTATCATGAAATCACCCATCTTCTTTTCCACCGTTTCCCAGTGAGCCCCAAGAGTGTGGCCCATGAATATCCAGATCAGATTCCATGCCGCGCAACTCAGGAAAGAGAGGACCGCCACAGGGAGGGTTCTGAAACGGGATATTCCTGCAGCCAGAGAAATGGCGGAACGGATCCCCGGCATGAATCGATTGAAGAGGATCAGGAAATACCCGTACCGCCCAAACCATTCCTCGGCTTTGATAATGTCTTTTGCCCGAAGGAATCTGAAATCCCGCTCAATGAAGAAATGCCTTCCCAGGAACCCCCCGACCCAGAAGAGGGTCAGAAAACCGAGCAAGCTCCCGACTGTCGTGGAGATGTACACTCCGGCAAAACTCAGCCTCCCCGCTCCGACCAAAAAGGCTCCGAAAGCCGTGATCGTGTCACCGGGGATGGGGGGCACCAGATTTTCTACGAAAGCACTCAGTCCTAAAAAGAAGTAGATCAGGAAGTCGGGAAGGGAGCGCAGTTCGTTGAGAAATTTTTCGACATACATCTTAAGACTCCGAGAGCACGGTATTTATACTCGATCGTCCCCGATTCTCAAAGAAAAAAGAGGTTGACGCGCTTCCGGGCTTCTGTTAGAGGAAACACAAGAACAACACAAGAACACAGAATGAGTGATGGGTGAGCAATGGTTAAAGAAAAAATGACCCGCAAAGAACTGTTGAAAGGCCCTGATGAGTTTCTGACGGTTTCAGGCAGGGCTGTTCTCTTTGTCAAAGCGCATGCCAAGCCTTTCAAAGTTGCGGGCTACGTCCTCGTTGGAGCCGCGCTGGTCTATCTTGGCGTCAATTACTACTTGAACTACGCAAACAGGAAGGGGCAGGAAGCCTATGACGCCGCCTACTATGAAGTCATCAAGGTAAAAGAAATCAAGGCAGACGATGAAGCCCTGAAGAAGTCGGAAGAGCTTTTCAAAAAAGTGATCACCGATCACGGCCTTTCCAAGGCGAGTCGGCTTGCGCCGCCGCAAGTCGCCCACCTCAAGTTCCTTGAAAAGAAATATGATGAAGCCATCACGCTCTACCAAGCCTTTCTCAAAGAAGTTCCCGAGAATACGGTGTATCGGTCTCTGGCTTTGCTCGCTCTTGCAGCCAGCTATGAAGGCCAGGGAGACTTCGGAAAGGCGATCGAAGCCCTGCAAAAGATCCTTTCAAGCTCCGAGAACTCCTTCAAAGAGCAGACCACCCTCAATCTGGCAAGGGTTTATGGCCTTTCCAACCAGTCAGAGAAGGCTAAAGAGACTCTCAAGGAGTTCATTGAGAAATACAAGAACTCTCCTTTCCTTTCCATGGCCAAGGCTCGCCTCCATGAGTATCCTTCCTGAAGCACAGGGTCACTATCCCGGCTCTTGCTCGGCGCTGCTTTGATTGCTTAACAAATCGAAATCCATAGAAAATCAGGGTTGGCTCGCTTTCCCGCTCCGGTGAAGGCCGATTTGGTTTTTGCTTGACAAGGAAACGTTGTAGCTAAAATGTAGCTTTTGCACAGGGAGGGTGAAAGGATGGTCATTACCGAAATACTGGCGCGAAATGCCAGGCTATATGGGGATGAAGTTGCCCTCGTTGAAAGAGAGCCTGCGAAAAATCTCAGGCGGGCGATCACCTGGAAGGAATTCGACGACCTTGCGAACAAGGTCGCGAACGCCCTGATCGCAAAGGGTATCAAGAAAGGGGACAAGGTCATTCACCTGATGATGAACTGCCTGGAGTGGCTTCCAGCCTATTTCGGAATCCTTCGAACCGGGGCCTGGGCCGTTCCCCTGAACTTCCGTTTTACCGCCGAGGATATCCGTTACTGCGCGGACATCGCGGAATCCAGGGCGATCCTCTTCGGGGAAGATTTCATAGAACGTGTCGATAAAATCAAGAATGACCTCAAGGGCATTAAGGATTTCGTTTTTTCGGGTCCGAAGGAAATGAAACCAAAGTATGCCGAATCCTTCGACGATTTTCTGAAAGGGGCTTCAACGGTGGAACCCAAGGTCCCAATCAGTCTCCTCGATGAAGCGGCACTCTACTTCACTTCAGGCACCACAGGAACGCCCAAGCCCATTCTTCTCACCCACAGGAACCTGGAGCACGCTTGCATTGTGGAGAACCGGCATCACAATCAGACCCACAAGGACAATTTCATCTGTATCCCACCTCTCTATCACACCGGCGCCAAGATGCACTGGTTCGGAAACTTCATTGTGGGCGCCAAGGGCGTTCTTCTGAAGGGCGTGAAACCCGAATGGATTCTTCAGGCGGTTTCTGAAGAGCAGGGCACGATTGTCTTTCTGCTTGTCCCCTGGGCTCAGGATATTCTGGTGGCCATTGAGAACGGGCAGATCAAGCTGAAGGATTACAAGCTCGATCAGTGGCGATTGATGCATATCGGCGCCCAGCCCGTGCCACCGGCCCTGATCAAGAACTGGAAAAAAGTATTCCCAAAACAGGAGTATGACACGAACTACGGGCTCAGCGAAACCACCGGCCCGGGATGCGTCCATCTCGGAATCGAAAACGCGCACAAGGTCGGCTCCATCGGCAAGCCCGGCTTTGACTGGGACTACCGCATCGTGGACGACCAGATGCGGAATGTGAAACAAGGGGAGCCGGGGGAACTGGCGGTCCGAGGTCCCGGTGTCATGGTAGAGTACTACAAGAATCCGGAAGCGACCAAGAAGACCCTTGTGGACGGGTGGCTCATGACCGGCGACATGGCCCGCGCGGATGAAGACGGGTTCATCTGGCTCGTGGACAGGAAAAAGGACATCATCATCACGGGCGGAGAGAACATCTTTCCGGTGGAAATCGAGGATTTCCTGATCGAGAACGCCAACATCCAGGATGCGGCGGTGATCGGCGTCCCGGATGAGCGGCTCGGCGAAGCGGTCACGGCTATCATCAAGCTCAAACCGGGCAAGCAGATGACGGAGAAGGATGTGGAGAAGTACTGCGAGGCGTTGCCGAGGTACAAGAGACCGAAAAAGATCATCTTTGATGACGTCCCAAGGAATCCCACAGGGAAGATCGAAAAACCGAAGCTGAGAAAAAAATATGCAGGATTTGCGGAAAGCTTCAAACTGTAAAACGCGTCGAGTGGATCAACAAGTTCTATGAACCTTTAAACCGATAGGGGGATAAGATGCACAAGCTACTTGAAGATGCTCCTGGAAAGGAGATGCTCCTTCTTGGCAATGAGGCCATTGCGCGCGGGGCCCTGGAAGCGGGTGTCGCCTTTGCAACCTGCTATCCCGGAACTCCCTCTTCCGAGATTCCTGAACAGTTCTTTGAGATCAGCAAGGAAACAGACCTTTACTTTGAGTACTCCACCAATGAGAAGGTCGCTTTGGAAGTGGGAGCCGGAGCCGCGGTCAGCGGTCTGAAGACTATGGTCACGATGAAGCACGTGGGACTCAATGTGGCGGCAGACCCTCTGATGACTCTCGCCTACACAGGGGTCAAAGGGGCCATGGTCATTATCAACGCGGATGATCCGTCCCTGTTCTCAAGCCAGAACGAACAGGATAACCGGTACTATGCACGGCTCTCAGGCCTGGCCATGTTCGAGCCCACCAACACTCAGGAGATGAAGGACTGGACCGTGGCAGCCTTTGAACTGTCCGAGGAAACGGGGCTTCCGGTCATCGTGAGAACAACGACCCGGCTGGCTCACATCCGCGGAGGAGTGAAATTGGGAACTCTGAAGCCCAGGGTCACCAAGGCTCATTTCAAGAAAAACCCTTTCCATTTTGTTTGCGTGCCGGCGGTCTCCAGAAATCTCCACAAGGAACTGCTGCAAAAGTATGACGTTCTTTCTGAGAAGTCGGAGAAGTCCCCGTTGAACCAGATCATCGGGAATGGGAAATGGGGCATTGTGGCGAACGGTGTCAGCTTCGACTATGTGCTGGACGCGGTCACCGACCTCGGCATTAAAGACAAGGTGAGCATTCTGAAGCTGGGCTTTTCCTGGCCTTTGCCCAAGAAACTGATCGCGAAGTTCCTGAAGTCCGTGGACAAGGTTCTTGTGGTTGAAGAGCTGGAACCCATCAATGAAAACGAGTTCAGAGCCATTGCCCAGGAAAATGGGATCAACACCCCGATCATGGGCAAGGGGGTCGCAGGGCTGTCCCGTTTGTGGGAGTATGATCCGAGACTCGTGCGGGGGGCTGTGGCCGCGACCTTCCACCTGGAACATAAAGCGCCTGCGGTGGTGGACGTGTCCGACCTTCCTCCTCTCCCGGGGAGACCACCGACCCTTTGCGCAGGTTGCCCTCACAGGGCCACCTTCTATGCGGTTAAAGAAGTGTACGGTGCGGATGCGGTCAATCCGACGGACATCGGCTGCTACACACTGGGGCTGCTGCCGCCTCTGTCCATGGGCGATTTCGTGATCTGCATGGGATCGTCTGTGAGCTCGTCCTGCGGTTTTGCCACGGCCACGGACCAGAAAGTGGTGGCCTTTATCGGAGATTCCACTTTCTTCCATTCCGGCATCACCGGGCTGATCAACGCGGTGCACAACAACCACAAGTTCACTCTCGTCATTCTGGACAACGGCACCACCGCGATGACGGGTCACCAGATTCATCCGGGCGTTGACACCACCCCGATGGGTCTCAATCTCCCGCAGGTCATAGTGGAAGATGTGGTGCGCGGTTGCGGTGTCAAGGATCTCCACGTGGTCAAGCCTTTCAACATCAAGAAGACCATGGAGTCGCTCAAAGCGTCTCTGGAGTATGACGGGATGTCTGTGGTAGTTTCCAAGGAGTTCTGCCCTCTCTTTGCCAAAGGGATCGGCAAGGCCAGGAAGGCGAAACCCTTTACGATCAATCAGCAGAAATGCAAGAACCATCGCGACTGCATTAGTAAGCTGGCATGCCCGGCCATGTACCTGGAAGGCAATGCCGTTCGGATCAACAAGAACCTGTGCATCGGGTGTTCGGTTTGCGCGCAGGTCTGCCCTGAAAACGCTATCGTCCCAGTGAAGGACTAGGAAGGAGGCGCCCATGGAAACAAAAAGATGCGTATTTGTCGGAGTAGGCGGTCAGGGGAATCTCCTTGCCTCGAATCTGTTGGGTCAGGCAGCGCTTTCAATGGGGATCCCTGTGGTGGTCAGTGAAATTCACGGCATGGCTCAGAGGGGAGGCGTCGTGGAATCCGCCGTCCTGCTGGGCGGGGCCAACAGCCCCATTGTGTCCAACGGCGAGGCGGACGTTCTAATAAGCTTCGAACCTCTGGAGACCATGCGGATCCTGGCCAAATGCAACAACAAGACCCTGGTGATCACGAACGCTCAGCCCCTTCCGCCTTTTACCGTGGCGGTGGGCCAGGGGAAGTATCCAGCCGTGGACGAAATTCTCGACAAGGTCAAGAAGAAAGTGGGCAAAGTCATTGCCCTCCACGGCAATGACCTGGCTGAGCAAGCAGGCAATGCTCTTTCCCTCAACATGGTCATGCTGGGGGCGCTCATCGGCAGCGGTGCAACTGCTGTGACGGAAAAGGTCATGAAAGAGACTATTGCCGGCGCCACGAAAAAGGCTTTTCTTGAGTCGAACCTGAAGGCCTTTGATCTTGGCAAGGAAACAGCGCAGAAGTTGATGAAGGCTTAATCGTCAGTAAATCCCCCTAACCCCAATGCTGTTCACTTAGGCCCCTGAGCCTGATGTGGAAGCTGCTAGGTGTCATTCCGGTGAAAGCCGGAATCCAGTCTTTCACCCTCTTCTGGACCCCGGCTTTCGCCGGGGTGACGGTATGGAAAACCAGATTCTCCTTAAGTGAACAGCATTGGTCCTAGACCCATCGATATCTTTCGCTTGCTACTATCGTGGAACGTCTCCTTATCCTTCAAACAACATATGGATAGTTAATTTTACTCAATCTTACTATCTTTATCCAATACTTTTTTCAGGTAACTAAGCTGGGTTTTGAAAGCGTCCGCTCTTTTGGTCAGCACCTGATATAGGATAGGGATAATGATGTCACCGGACAGACAGACGTCACCCGCGTCACCCTTTGTCAGAATGAGTTCCACCGTCTGGCGGAATAGAGCTTCATCACGTCCTATCATTTCAGAGAGAATCTCTCCTTCCTGCAAACTCATTCTTTCCAGTCCTGCAGCATGATAGACTTCAAGGAGATGAAGATGGGGAGTGACATGCTTAGAATTCACAGCCACAGACGCTTTCAGGTGCATAGAGGCCTGACCCAATTGTCCCCTTTGCTTGCTAATCACCCCCAGATAGAGATAGGCGTATCCCTTTAGACTTTCATCCACCGCAGCCTTCCTGAAATGCGGTTCCGCTCGGTCCATTTCTCCCTGTTTCATGTAATGGAGGCCCATGTTGAAATTAACATAGGGATTCTTCGAATCCGCTTTTAGCGCCCGTTCCAGATAGACANATGCCGTCCCGGTGTTTCCTTCCGCGCCATAGAGAACCGCAAGGCCGCCTAAAGCATGGGATAGATTGGCNTCCATCTGGAGTGCCTTTTCATAAAAGCCTTTNGACTTTTGAAGNTCNCCGANTTGNTGGTATNCCCGCCCCAGATGGTAATAGGTGACAACCATCTCCGTTCTTCGATTAAGTCCCTTGCTCTGCAGTGCTTGTTCAAACTCGGAGATAGCCTCCTGGAGCCT
>PDVJ01000148.1_pt1 | contig 20857 bp, 27 predicted proteins | sample 1369811 | NCBI WGS metagenome assembly PDVJ01 (sample SAMN07795376, study PRJNA414565) | Alkali sediment metagenome, whole genome shotgun sequencing project. | reverse complement strand
TGTACGGTTGCTCCCATGCGCATACTGATTGCATTGAGACGCTCAAAAGGTTCTTGACGCATAACCAGCAGCAGCTTTTGGCTAAACGCCGTAACATCCTCAGCAGTATTGGCGAGATACGCCAGCAGGAAAACCTTTTTCTCCCAACGCACGAGCATATCACTTTGGCGAATACTGCTTTTGATACTGGAGGTAAAATCACGCAAAAATTTTTCGGACTCACTGTCTGTTGTCATCAGTTCAATCATTGTGATACCGATGGCTTTTTCGTTAAACTCTGCGGCATCATGAAAACTTTGTGAAGTATGCACAAAATACTCTTTATCGTAAGCACCACTCTCTTTATCAATGCTGACATCATTTTCGATCATGATACGCTTGATTAAGTCTTGTGAAATATCGGTAAAGGTGACGATGCTGTAGTCCGACACTGAATCGTCAACAGATACGGAAAAAGCATACGGTTCAGTACGGGAATTGAACATACTGACAATCCGATCGTGTTCAGGAAGTTCCATTAATGCTTTGGTCCATTCGTCCGGATTCTCTGCTTTTCCGGCATGAAAATAAGAACTGTGGGGAACAAAACGATCATGAAGAGAGCCGAATTCGCGTAAAAATTCTTTGACAGAAGAGACACCTGCAAAATTTTGAAACGATTTATTGAAAAGAATGGGAGTGTTCTTATGCATCAAAACAACAAGATCTTTTTGAGTATTGATGGCAGAAGCAAAGAGCAGGCTCCACTCATTATTTTTAATCTCGGAGATATTTCCCTCTTCTGATAGGCTCATTCAAAGCTCCCTGCGCGTATATTGTATAATCATAACATATTGTAAGCGGAATTAAACAACAATGCTTCTTTTTTTGCTTTTGTCATTTTTTTGATCTCTATTTCCCGTTTTAAAGCTGCACTTTTAGTCTCCAAAAGTTCACGATACACTACAACACAAGGGCGTCTGTTTCGAGTGTATTTGGCCCCTTTGTCAGAGCTGTTGTGTTCGTGAATCCTTCGTTCGAGATCAACAGTGATCCCGGTGTAGAGGGTTTCGTCACAGCAACGCAGGATATAAAGAGTATATGGGATATCCGGTTTAGGGAGAGTTTCGCTACTGATTTTGTTTCCAATGCATGTAGATGCTTCTCAGTCTGGTGATCTCTTCTGAGAGCGAGTAGATTGCCGTTGCGTAATCAAAAGAGTCATTTTCTTTTGCATGATGTTCGATAATGGCGGATGAATTGCTGACACTCATGTGACGCAGAGATGCAGAGCTCCCTTTGAGTGTATGGGCATGTAAAATAAGCTGCTCCGTATTTTTTTGCAACAGTGCGGTTCTAAGAAGTTCTATTTGTTGGGAGCTTATTTCAAAAAACGCGTCATTGAGTTCAAAAAACATCTCATGGGGGATATTAAACATCTCTTGCATCTCAGTAAAGCAATTATCAAAATAGGACAATTCTTGTTTCATGGATATTTTAGGTTATTTTCAAATTGGGTTTAATTTCAATCAAATAATCTTCCAAATCGATCTCAGGGGTTTCAAGAACGGGATTTAGCGCATGCAGACCATATGGTCTGACACTCTCTTTTGAACCGCTGATCAACGGATGCCAGGCGGGCAAGGGGAGATTGTGATGGCGTAGACGGTAGGCACACGTTTGGGGAAGCCAGTCAAATTCTGCGGCTCTGCTGGCGGTTAACGCGGTACATCCCGGTACTTTGATGTGGCGGTTACTGTAATCACTGCACTGGGTTGCATGAACATCATAGCAATGGCACACGACGCGGGTCATGAGAACAGGCGCATTATCATCTTCTTCGTCTTGCAGTTTGTGCAAACAGCACAATCCGCATCCATCACACAAAGACTCCCACTCATCATGGGAAAGTTCATGCAGTTGTTTCGTTTCCCAAAAATGAGTATTATTCTTTTTCATAATGGAAGTGTAACATTAAATTGCTTGCTTTATTAGCTAAATGATACATTTTTATTACATAATTAATTCAAATTTTAAAATACTGAGGACACTTGAGTGAAAGCATTTATTTATATCATGATTTTGGCAGTTGTAGCCATGTTATACAAAACGTTTTATTATGATTATCAGAAAAAAGAGATTTCTTTGGAATCAAATACGTCTGTCGAAACGGTAGAGGTTATCCAACCAGAACCAGAAGCAGTCAAAACGGTAGAACCAAAGAAAAGCGAGTCCATAGAGGATGCAAATAAGACAGGTTGGCAGAGCAGAAAAGGGATGCCTATTGATAGACTAGGGGACACTATCGGGGATTCATTAAAAGATAAAATCAACATAAAATAGTGTGCGGCACTATTCGAATAGAGATTGATGTACAGGCTGCTTTTTGGGTGCCGTTGTTTTTTTGACGATTTTCAAAATATTTAAGTAGGTAATCAAAATAGAAATACTGGAATGATAGGTTTCTTCATCACGATACCCTTTTGCAATCGAAAGTGAACCTTGGATGGAAGCGATGACAAAATGGGCGAGTTGTTGTACATTGACATCAGCACGGATGATATTGGCATTGATACCGCGTTGTAATGTATCCGTTATCGCATCGTGCCATGTATCCATGATGGAGGTTAATAGGATTGCAAAATCTTCGTCATTTGCACTGAGCTCATGGATAAGATTGTTTATCGGGCATCCGTATCGAATTTCGAAGGGGATGTTTTGAAGGAGAGTTGCATGGGGGAGTTCTTTTAACAAGGATTCAAGTGCAACAATAGGGTCATTGTGCATTTGAAGACCCTGTTTCCAAAAACGTTCGACAAACGCTTCGAGAACACTTTTAATCGATTCGAGTGCGAGCTCTTTTTTGGAGCCAAAATAATGATAAAGCCCCCCTTTGGATGAGCCTGCTCGAACGAGAAGATCATTGAGATTGCACGCATGATACCCCTCATGATAAAGGGAGGTAAACATGGTATATATGAGTTGTTCACGAACATCATTTTTCATGAATATATTCTACATCAGACTAATTAGTTTGTCAATGGGTAGTGTCGTGAGGTAATTTTATTTTTAATACTCTTATGATGTTTTTCGAGGCAAGATATGGCAACTTATCACATAAGGTGAACCATGACATACATGATCCATCGAGGACATGAACGGGGAGTTGCTGAACACGGCTGGCTGCACAGTCGATTTAGTTTTAGTTTTGCAGAATATCACAACCGTGATCGAATGGGTTTTGGCGTTTTGCGTGTCATCAATGATGATATTGTTGAGCCACAAAGCGGATTTGGGATGCACCCTCATCGCGATATGGAAATCGTTACGATCGTACTCAAAGGTTCCATTGAGCACACGGATTCACTAGGCCATCATGGATATACAAACGCGGGTGAGATACAGATGATGTCTGCGGGCAGCGGTATTGAACATTCGGAGCGTAACCCGTCTACGGATGAGCCCTTGGAATTATTTCAGATTTGGATATTCCCCAATGCGCATAATTTGGCTCCTCATTATGAGCAGAAAGATTTTCGTGATGTTTCGATGTTAGGTGTATGGGGACTGCTCGTCAGCGGTGATGGACGTGGAGGATCGATGAAAATTTCTCAGGATGCCAACATCAAGATGACTCGATTGAGCGCAGGTAGGGAGATTGTATGCGATGAAGTTCCCCTCGGATACGGAAGACTGTTGTTGGTGATCGAGGGAGAAATAGATGTTGCAGGAGAAACGTTGCATCGGCGTGATGAATTGCAAACGCTGGATACGAATAACTTCGTTATTCATGCACTCATTGAATCTCATATCATCCTTTTTGAAGTACCGATGAGGCGATAGAATTTTACAAAAAACTCTGCATCGCATAGGAAATCAACGGAAGGGTGATTAAGCAGATAATGATCCCGTATCCGACCATTGCCGCACTCAAAGCAGGGGCAAATCCAGAAGCGATTGCCAATGCTCCCGCCGTAATCATAGAGGGCATCCCTGACTCTAAAACAGAGACTTGCATCGCGATGGGATCAACGCCCAGTTTATATAAAATTCCAAATGCGATGAGCGGCATCACGATGAGTTTGAGAACCAGTGCTTTTGAGAGAAGATGATAATCGATCTCTCCGCTAAAGCGCAGCGAATAGCCAACAGATACCAATGCGAGAGGGACAAGGGTCGCAGCGAGTGTTTCGAGATACGGAGATATGGATAAAGGCATCTCTCCGAAAAACAGGGCAAACAGGAGGAAAAAAAAGGGTGGGAACATGAACAGCTTTTTCAGAATAAGACGTTTATGGATTTTGCCGATTTCATAATAGGAGATGATGGCGCTTCCGTACAAGGCGAGCATTAAAAAGGTTCCGAATTGGTCGTACATCAACACATAACCTATTGCATCAGATCCAAGGAGGGTTTTGATGATCGGTATTCCGACAAATGACGTGTTTCCCAACGGAATGACAAGCAGCAGTGCCGCTCTCACGTCAAGGGGATAGTTTTTGGTCATTAAAATAACGAGGTAAAACATAATGGGCAGTAAGAGCCAGGGAATCATGATGGTACTGAGTGCGGAAACGTTTAAGGCAATTTTTGGCACTTGTATCAAAACCGTTGCAGGGAGAGAAACGTAGATGACGAAAAAATTGAGGCTTTTAGAAAAATCGGCAGGTGCATCCGCTTTTTGAAGTACCATCCCGACCAGTAGCAACGCGATGATAAAAGCAAACTGCTCCATGCTATCTCCTCATCCTAATTAAGGGTGCAGTAGCCCTGCAAGGCTGTTTTTGATCCAAAAGGCAAGGTGATCAGATCACCGTTGCGGCGAATTGAAATCATTGCCAGTTCATTGTCTTTGAGCTTGGAGAGCTGCGCATTGAACTCTTTGAGTGTTTTTACCGCTACTGCGTTGATCTGTACAACTTTATCCCCTTTTGCCAGACCTGAGGTTTTTGCCGAGTTATAGCTTAACATCACTTCTATTCCCTCATCTCCAACCTTCTCTTGAAGAATAAGCCCTAGTTTTTCTGCTTGATCGGCAGTACCTGCATTGCTTATGGGGGTATTGATGATGGGAACAGCGTTTAATTGTACCGTTGCCTTTGCGTATTTTTTATCTCGAATGTAGGTTAATTTTAAAACATCATTGGGTTTTGTAGCGTGCAAATATCGGTGAAGGGTTCCGTTATCCGTAAATTTTTCATCGTTAAGCTCGATGAGAATGTCTCCGGCTTTGAGGCCCGCACTCTCAGCAGGTCCTTTTGAATCGATATGGGTGATGAGCACGGAGGATTGGTAACCCTGTTTTCGGGATACTTTGTCGGAGATGAGCAAATCAGCACCCAGATAGCCTCTTTCAATTTTTTTCTGCGAAATGAGAAGATTGCCAATGCGAACCGCTTCGTTGATAGGGATGGCAAAACCGATATTGGTGTAGCTACCGGAACGTGAGAACGTCATTGTGGCAATACCTGCTAATTCTCCTTTTTGATTGAAAAGAGGACCTCCTGAATTGCCGGGATTGATTGCGGCATCGGTTTGAATAAAATACTGGTAGGGATAGTTGGGAAGATAACGTTGCAATGCACTTACGACTCCCACTGTAACACCAAGACCCAGAGAATAGGGTGAGCCAATGACGAAGACAGGATCCCCCAGTGCCAATTGCGTGCTATTCCCAACAAGCAAAGGAGGTGCATTCAATGTGGGAACGTCCAAAATAGCGAGATCGGTTTTGTCATCCTTGGCAATCAGTGTTGCACTATGCTCCGTGTTATTGACATCCACGACGGCTATTTTCTTGGCATCTTTGATAACGTGTGCATTGGTGAGTATATGGTGATTGCCATCAAAGACAAACCCTGAACCCCCGGAATCGTTTTGGATCAGTTCATTCTCTTCTGGCAAACTCTCAGTGCGTTGGATTTTAATCTTGACGACACTGGGGAGTAATTTGGCCGAGGATGCCGCAATACTCACAAACGGTTCAGCACCCAGTGAGTAAGCAAATATTATCGATAAAAGAGGGAGTATTCGACGTACGTTCACAATAAAGAATTCCTTTTTTTAGAAATTTAGTATAGCCAAATTGAGGTTCATTTTTTGCAATAGAGTATACTACGATCACTTTTCAATGGAGAAATAAATGCAAAAATTTTTACTCTTAATAGCTTTTTTCACCTCATTGGCTCATGCGGATGCTTTGAGTTCTAAAATTGACCATATTATTATTATCTATCTGGAAAACCGAAGTTTTGACAATCTCTTTCGAGGGTTTGAGGGTGCTGATACCTCTGATCATCCAAAAACGGCTTATGCGCTTCAAAGTGACCGCAACGGAAGTGTTTATCCAAGTTTAGAGATGGGTGAAGAAGGAAAGAAACTGGGTTTTGCACATAGTATTCATAATGAACCATTTTTACTAGACCAAACGGTCTCTCATGAAAAAATGATTCCCGATTTGGTGCACCGTTTTTATCAAAATCAGCTTCAGATTAATGGAGGAAAGAACGATCGGTTTGCCCATATCAGTGATGAAAAGGCACTTACTATGGGGTATCACGATATACGCAAAAGTGCATTGTGGCGTTACGCCAAAGAGTATACGCTGTGTGATCAGTTCTTTGCGGCGGCATTTGGAGGCTCTTTTTTGAATCACCAATGGCTTATCGCGGCACGTACTCCGTATGTGGGCGCGGACTCCAATCTGTCTCGCTATGAACTCTCACCCAACGGCGAAATCATTCGCGATGGGATACTTACCCCTGATGGTTATGTTGTTAATACTATTCAGCCCTTTCATCCGCCGTTCAAGGCCAAATACGCCGATGGGAAAATGCGCTTGCAGCCTTTGACCTACGATACCATTGGTGACAGGCTGAGTGACAAAAATATCACGTGGAGCTGGTACAGCGGCGGATACGATGAAGCGGTGGAAGGGAAAGGTGATATTATAAACTATCAATATCATCATAACCCGTTTTTGTACTTTTCAAAATATGCTCCAAACACACAGGGAAGGGAGCATCTCAAAGATGAAAAGCTTTTTTACAGCGAGTTGCGTGAGGGGAAACTTCCTAGCGTTGTTTTCTTCAAACCCTCCGCTTTGGACAATCAGCATCCCGGATACGCGAGTGTGAAGGCGGCCGATGAAAAACTGCGGCACATTGTTGAATCGGTTCAAGCAAACCAAAAGGTCTGGAGCAAATCTATGATTATTATCACGTACGATGAGAACGGAGGATTATGGGATCACGTGGCACCGCCAAAGAGAGATCGATGGGGGCCTGGGACGCGAATACCTGCTATCATCATCTCTCCCTATGCCAAACGGGGACACGTCGATCATACGGTTTATGATACGACTTCGATACTCAAACTTATTGAACGGAGATATGATCTTGAAGCGCTTGGCGAGCGGGATGAAAAAGCCAATGATTTGATGAATGCATTAACGTTTTAAGCTTTAATATCCAGTAGTCTTTTTGTGGTATCCGGTTTCTCAAGATTGGTGGTACGCATAAAACCAATCGCAATAATATCCTTGGCCCCTTCATAATTTTGCGTATACATCATAGAATTATAGAGGCGTTTTTCAGAAGGGGTAAGCTGTGGGGCAATGGTGATAAAATCACTTTTAAGCTGGTCTAGTAACTGAGTTGGTGTTGTTTCTTGCTCTGGTTGAGATGGGGAAGCATAGGGATTGAAAAAAGGGGATGAGCTGTTTGTTTGTACTTGCACCTATGCTCCTCATACTTTGTGTATGAAAAGTTAGAGCAAAAAACAGTCCAATTATTCCTTGCGTGTAATGTCGTACAAAAATCGAAATACTTCCGCAACGGCAATGTAAAGTTTTTCAGGTATCTCTTTATCGAGTTCAACTTTGCTCAAGAGTTCAACGAGGTCTTCGTCTTTTTGGATGGGGAGATTATGGAGTTGCGCAATCTGGATGATATTTTCGGCCGTTAACCCCTTTCCTGTTGCAATGACGCGCGGGGAGTCTTCTTTGGATGGGTCATATCGTAAAGCAACCGCCTTTTTCATACCTTTACCTCAAATCCTGTATTAAAATCGGTATCCTCTGGCGTATAAGCACTTGTAGAGGGTGCTGTGGACTCTGTAGCGTCGTATACCCGAATAGCTCTAGGATTTATCCCAACTTGTGTCAGAAGCGCTCTGAGAGTGCTTAGGTGTTCTTGTATGAGCTTTTTAAATTCGGACGTTTCGGTGTGTGCTTGTATCTCGAGCTGATTTCCCTCATACAGCGCCATCATGAGATCAATTTTCCCGTATTCTTTGAGTTGTAGATGCACTTCACAATAAAACTTTTTTTCTTCACGTTTTTTGAATGAAAGGGATCCTTCTTCGAGCATATCCCAAGAAAACGGAAAATACAGAGTGTTAGAACCATCAAGATGGGAAAGCAGCTGATGATAATCGATATGGGTGATGAGTTTATCGATTTGAGTTTGTGCGTCGTTGGATAGGGGAGTGGCAAGTGTTTTAATCTCATCGCTCAGCTGCATGAGCTGAGATTTGACATCATGGCCTAGGTGCTCTTCGAGCTGGGTCTGTATCAAAAGCTGTTCGGGTTTTGTAAACGGCGTTAAGTGTTTGATGCTTGCACGAATCTCTTCTACTGCTTTGGCCTGATGAGGTGTCTGCGGATCGATTTTTGGAAGGATGCGTTCAACCGTATCGGTAAGTGTTTGGATGCTTTTGATGAGAATGCGTGCGGATGCTATATCTTCACCTGCTTTTGTGAAAACAGGGTGTTCTAAAAATTCTGCAAGACTTTGAGAAAGATTTTTGGCTTCACTGTGAGAAGTTTGAACCAATGCGTGCTGAAGTTTTTGGAGTGTTTCACTAATTGTCTGTACTACAAGAGCAGCCGTTGCGATTTTTGATTCCATAAAAAGACCGGAATTTGCAACTTTATCTTTTAAAACAGGGGCATTGAGTACAGTGATGGACTGGAGAGAATTCTCAAGTTTAGAGAGTTTTGGTGCAAGTTTTGATGCAAGATTTGGCTCTGTTTTTAGGGTTGTTACGACGTTTTTTAGTTCTTGTGTAAAATTTCCAAATTGTTTGAAGGCATTGTTGGTTTTGAGTATATCCAAAAGAACTTGATCGGATTTTGTGTGGGTGATTTTGGCTTGGAAGAGGGAACCTACAATTGACTTTAAATCTTTCCCCTCTTTTAACAACTCCAATTGTTGACCTTATTTTGATGAGGCATCATAAGGGTGATCTTCGCATCAGGTTTGATAGTTATCATGGATAATAGTCTAGCATATTTAAAAGGGAACTGATATCTATAAACTATAACTAACTAATAAAATTAAAAATTGATTTTAAGTTAGTGATGTACAATTTTTAACTTTTTTTAATGCAAGGAGTTTGAAATGTTAGCTAAAAAGCTCTTTCCCCTTTGTTGGATGTGTATAGGGGGATGTTTATCCTATACAGTTATTCTTTACGTTGCATTAGCAGTCATAACCAGTGTACAAGTTTCGACTTCCGCGTTATAAGGGACAAGTTGAAATAGCGGTTATATTCCGCGCTGCTTTTTAATCATCTCGTATGCTCCATTGATCTCCTGAACCTTGGCCGTTGCTGCTTGGATATAATCCTCGCTGGAGCCTTGTGCTTTGACAATATCGGGATGGTACTGTTTAACGAGGGCACGATAAGCACGTTTAAGCTCATCGTTTGTAGCTTCTTTGGTAATTCCCAAAAGGGCGTAGGCCTGATCAATGGAGCTTTCCTTGACACTTTTGTGATGAAATGATCCAAATTGCTCCAACATGGCGGTTAGTTCGTTGGCATTGAAATGTAAAAATGCGGCGATTTTTGTCAGCATCGCTTCTTCGCTGTGGCTGAGGGTTCCGTCAATGTAGGCGAGATTGACCAGAAACTGCATCATCTGGATGCGCTTGTGTGAATCGTTTTGAATGATGGTATACAAGGCATGTGCTACGGCATCGAGATTATGAGGCACTTGTTTTTCAATATCAAAAATCTCTTTGAGAAGTTTTTTGGTAGCTTCGGGATCAGGAAACAGAGAGCTGATGTCGTTAAACATATTCCCAACCAGTTCAGCTTCGAGCTCATCGACTCTCCCATCAGCTTTGGCTACTTTTGCGCTCAGGGCAACAAACAGTCCCAGCTCACTTTTGGCAAGAGATTCTCTCGTGAGGACAAAGCTTCTAAACTGTTTTTGAGAATATTCGCTTCCCTCGTATTTTGAATACCCTTTTGAAATCCAATAAAAAACGGCTGCGAGAAGGATGAATAGTAAAATTTGTGTCATGGTGTCTCCAAAAAATAAATGAAAATAGAAATGGCATAATAGCAATAAATGGATAATGAATGCGATGATTCTCACGCACCGTACTAAAGGGCGCTTTTAAAATACTCCAGCGCTTTTTTAGAACTCTCTTTATGATCGACGATGGGCATAGGGTATTGATCATTGTTGCCATAAAGGTGCTTTTTGATGTAAAGACCCTCTTTATCAAATTTTTCACTTTGGGTATAGGGATTGAAGATGCGGAAATAAGGTTGCGGATCAACACCTGTCCCGGCACTCCATTGCCATGAGAGGATATTACTGGCCGCATCGTAGTCCATCAAATGGCGTGCAAAAAACGCTTCACCCCATTGCCATGGCAACAGCAGGTTTTTAGTGAAAAACGAGGCGCAAATCATCCGCACACGATTGTGCATCTCTCCCGTTTCCAAGAGCTCTCGAATACCGGCATCGACAATTGGAACACCTGAGCGTGCGGTACAAAAAGCTTTGAAATAGTCGTCGTTGGGTATCCCCTCAAAACGGTAGCGAAAATTTTGAGTAGCCAGATGAGGGAAGTGGTACAGCAGCATGGCGTAAAAATCACGAAAAATGAGTTGTCGAAAAAAGGGTTCGGTATCAAGACCTGACTTTTTTTGTTGTGTCAGCCAACGCAGTAGAGCACGGATGGAAAGGGTTCCAAACCGCAAATCGGTACTAAGATATGAGGTGGCTTCTTTAATCATGTAATCACGATCATGTGCATAGGAGGGGAGTTTTGAGGCAAATTGCTCGAGTTTTTGCTGGGGGGTCATGATGTGATGAACGGTTAAGTTTTGGGGTTCGAAGCCGATGGATTCGAGGCAAATAGGGTAGGTGGAATGAGTGTTTTCATCAATACGATGCATTTGGGTGTAGTCAAAGTCGATTATGGGCTGTACGCAGGGAATACATTCGTCCATGTGCTCGGGAGTAAAGATGGTTTTAGTGCAGTTGTAAAAGGGGGTAAATACTTGGTAGGGTGTTCCATCCTTTTTGAGCACTTCATCGGGTTTGAAGATGTAGGTGTCGTGCAGGTACGTAAACTCAATGAGATGAGAAATCTCACGGTCACGCTCTAGAGCATAGGCATCATAATCACCCGAAGCACATACATCACGATAGGAACTGTTTTTTAACAGCCAACCAAAGACATCGGCAGGTTTACCGAAAAAAATGGCCAGATCAAGACCTCGCGTACGCAAGGCGGATTTGAGATTTAGTAGCGCATGAAAGATAAAAGTGACACGCCGATCATTTTTTGGCAAGGGATCTAAGATGGCAGGATCAAAGATGAAAATAGGGAGAACGTCACCCTTTTGGCATAGCAGAGGGTTGTCCTCCACTCTTAAATCCCGTCGAAACCATAAAATGCGACGCAATGTTATTTTCCACTTTTGATGTGCGACCGTAATGCGAGTGTTTTGGGATAGGGGTTTAAGAAGAGCTGATCTAAAAGATAGGTGGTATTGTATTTTTTGGCATACAGAGCAATCGTGGAGAGAGGGACAATGAGAGGGATAATTTTATCGGCATAATCGCGTATTTGATCGCGAAGGGTCTCTTTTTCCCCTTTGGTCAGCTCTTTTTTGAAAAACCCTGCCAAATGATCGAGAACATTTCGAGTGCGCTTGATCGAACTTTTACGACTAATAGCAGTTTTGAATCCCAGTTCGTATTGCCCTAGCAATGTTTCAAAAGGCAGAGTGTTTCGATTGGCAACGATATTGCCCAATTCTCGGTAAAGTTGTTCGTCTTTGGCTTGAAGCATGAACTTGTGCGTAGTGTGAAATTTAACAAGATCGTTTAGGGTAGGGGAAGCGGCTTTGAGTGTTTCAAACCGATCGTAGGCAAACACCTGCATCACAAAATTTTCCCGTAGCCATGCGTCTTCGAGCCGTCCCTCTTCTTCCATCGGCAACAGGGGATAACGCTCACGGCACATGCCAGCGAAAACACCGTCCTCTTTACCCTCACAAAAGCCATTCTCAAGATAGATTTTCGCACTTTTGAGTCCGCAGCTGGGTGATTTGGATTTGAAAATAATGCCGCAAAGAGGTTCCTCCTCAAGGTGTGAAAGTTCCTCGGCACTTTTCTCCATCAACGCTTCGGTGAGATCATTGCCATTTTTATTGGAGTGTACTTGGAGCGTTTCCTCATTTTTGACCAGTCGTATGGAGGGACGAGGTGTTCCGTAAGCCAGATGTTCAGGGCAAAAAGAGATAAACTCTGCGAATTCTCCCAACTCATCGGTAATGAAGTGGTCGTGTTTATGTCCTGCATCAAAGCGAACTTTGGCACCTAAAAGGCATGCTGATACGGCGATTTTCATTTGGCATCCTTGGAAAAATAGTTTTGTGTTGCACGATGGCGATAGGCAAACATGGTGTCCATGTCTTTTTTGATAAGCGGTGCGATGAGATTTCCAAGCCACCCCAGTGGAAGAGCAAAAGAAAGTGTCTCGTCCATACGGGTTTCATCTTTTGACAGGGCTATGAATCGGCGTTCGTGTCGAAAAAAGGTAAAGGGTCCAGAAATCATTAGATCGATGACGCTATCGGGACATGAAAGCTTTTCAATTTTCATATTCCATCGGGTAGTCAAACCATATCTCTTGATGTCCAAAATGACGTGTGAGTTTTCAACCATGGGGGTATCCATCTGCACGATCGTGACATCAATCCATGGAGGGGTGATGAGAGGGAGGTTGTGGGTGTCAGTGTGAAACTGACACACGGACTCTTGCGATGCTGTTAGTAAACACGAATAGGTTAGAGTATGGACATTCATGGCATTACCTTTGCAGATGGATAAACTTTTGGATCGGTCCAGTACAGCTTATCACTGCTGTAACCAAATTCGGGCAGTTTTGAAAGAATCATTTGACGATCCGAATCACTTAGTGATGCAGTGCGAGAGAGAATCCACAGATATTTCCGGGATGGATCGCCTACAACGCTGTATCGATAATCATCCCCCAGCATAAGTACCCAGTAATCACCGTAAAATGGCCAAAAGAAGGTGACTCGCAGTTTTGAGTTTTGAGAATTTTCGAGCAGTGGCTCCAACACACCCCTTTTCAAATCGGTTTTCATAACGGGCGATTTCATACCATCTTCCTTTATATTGTTGTAAATCCATAGTGTTCACAGTTTGAAGCGGCGGTGTTGTAGAGGTACTGCATCCGCAAATGATGAAAACAATAAAGGCAGAAGTCATTAAGGAGTTCATACAGTAATCCTTTTATTTAAAAAGATGACGGAACTGTTTGGCACCGTCTTTGGAACCTTTGGAAACTTTGAGTTATCCTCATGCCAAGCTCATATTGCTGCAACTTTCTTGGGTGCTTTAAAAAATAAGGATCTTGGATTAAAGTAATTTTTCAATATCCAAAGCAATAGACTCAGGTGATGTTGAGGGGGCATAACGTTTTATGATTTTTCCTTCTTTATTGATTAAAAATTTCGTGAAATTCCATTTGATGGCTTCACTTCCCAAGATTCCCGGTGCTTGTTGTTTGAGATACGCATAGAGAGGATGTGCGTTGGCACCGTTGACATCGATTTTAGCGAACATAGGAAACGTTATCCCGTAGTTGATACGGCAAAATTTTTCAATCCCTTCTTCATTCAGAGGCTCTTGTCCTGCAAACTGGTTGCAAGGAAATCCCAACACAACAAACCCTTTGGTCTGGTAGGTTTTGTAAAGTTTTTCCAATCCTTCCAGTTGAGAAGTAAATCCGCATCCGCTTGCGGTATTGACGATCAGCATTACTTTGCCCTTATACGGAGCCAGCGTTGTTTTTTCTTTTTTGATTGTAAGGATCTCAAAATTATAAAGGGATTGAGGTTGCGCTGCCATGAGAGTACTCCATATAGTCATAAGTAAAAAAAAAATAAATTTCATCATTGCGCTTTTCGGATAAGATTTTGAGCCATCCCTTTGAAGACAAAAATATGAAAGGGAATCAATGCATACCAGTAAATCCGCCCGGCAAGACCTTGCGGATAAAAATAGGCACTTTGATAAAGCTGACCGTCTTTAATCAAAAATTCGAGCCATGCTTTGCCCGGAAGTTTCATCTGAGCAAACAGTAAAAGCCTCTTGTCCTCTTGAACATCTACGACTTTCCAAAAGTCAATACTGTCGCCTATACGTACTTCTGTCGCATTGCGTCTTCCGCGTGAGAGACCATACCCTCCAAACAGTTTGTCGATGAAGCCTCGAATTCTCCATAGCCAATCGTATCCTGACCAACCGTTTTTTCCTCCGATGGAACAAAAGGTTGTAAAGACTTGATGGGCGCTGAGATTCCCCAGCGGAACAATTTGGCGATCAATGAAAACAGCATCCGCCAAACTCGAATGATCGGTTTCCCATGCTTCTCCCGATGCGTCTGACCAACGGCTGAGTACTTGGGTATTTTTGATCTCTTCAATCGCGGCACTAACGGCTTTACGATAGGAGATAGGATGCACGGTTGGGAAAAGCTCAGCGGCATGATTATTGGTAATTAATACTTCGCTTTTAAGTCCTTCAATCAAAGCTGAGGCAACGGAATAGGGGACAGGCGTCATGAGTGTCAGCCAATAAGAGGAAAGTTTTGGGCTGAAAAAAGGGACCGGTATAAGGGTTCGTTTCAATCCAACTGCTTCCGCGTATCCTAAAAGCAGATTTTTATAGCTCAACACTTCACTACCGATGTCGATCATAGAGCTTTCATTCGTTGTGAGAAATCCGGCTTGTGTCAAATACTCAATAACGTCTCTTTCTGCAATTGGCTGGCAGAGGGTGTTGACCCATTTTGGGGTGATCATAAACGGGAGCTTTTCAACCAAGTTGCGAATGATTTCAAAACTTGCCGAACCCGAACCGATAATGACTCCGGCACGAAACCATAAGGTCTGAATTTTATCGGGTTTGGAACTCAGAATTTCACCGGTTTCAATACGGCTAAGCAGATGTTCGCTTGCCGATTTTTTTTCACCCAAACCGCCCAAATAAATGATTCGTTTTACCCCCGCTTTGATACAAGCATCCAAGAAATTTTGGGCACTTTTACGATCCAGTGAGCGGTAATCGTTTGAAGCCATGGAGTGAATCAGATAATAGGCGGTGTCTATGCCATTGAGTGCTTTATCAAGACTGTCAACATCAAACGTATTTCCCTCAAAAATTTCAAGCCTCTCTTGGGGCATAAGAGACTGAGCATTTTTGACAAACAGACGCAGATTGATCGTCTCTTCTTGGAGCAAGCGGTGTTTGAGCCGTCGCCCGATGTATCCGTTGGCTCCAGTTAGTAAAACATTCACTGGTCACTCTTTTGGGAAATTGTTTTGTAAAAATATCCTAATGAGACGAACATGATTGTTGTTCCAAGCAGTAAATAAAAGGCAGCATTCATTTTGGTGTAATCATCCAACGCAATTTTAAAGACAACCATAAGTGTTTCGATGGATAATGCGATGATAATGGAGATCATGAATTTACCCAGTACCTGATATTGTTTTTCTTCGGGGTGATGAAATGATTCAGAGATGACTTCGTGTTCGAATATTTGCTTTGCCAAATCGTACATTGCCAGACCCAGTGTGACGGCAATGATGGATTTGAAAATATCATGTAAAAAAGTGGCATCATTAAAGTGAATCATGAGTTTGAAAAATACATACGCACCATATCCGATCAATGCCAATGATACCAATGCCAGCATACTAGATCCGAAAAAATAAACAGATCGTTTGACTTTATCATGGGTACGATTGTATTCAATGAGTTTTAAATCTTCCAAGAGTTCAATCAAATTGATATCAAAAACAAAATAGTTGTTATCTACCCGCTTTACAATAGAGATACTCGCTTTGCCTGTTCGATAATGGATGTAGGGGTTAGAGATATATAACCCGTTTTCATCCAATTGCAGTTTTGTGAAGTAGTGACTTTTATCGCTGCCGATTTGGGTATCATCTCTTTGCCTACGGCAGACTATAGGGGTGTTTTGTTTGAAATTTGCATCGACTGAATAAATCAGCTGGATAAAATGGTATTTTTTGAGAATAGCACTGGAGTTAAGAATGTAATCTTGCTTAAAACTGTTGATCAGTACCTCGACAAAGCTTTCGATTGTAAGTTGATGTTTCTTGTATAGATTGATAACTTCTTTCATGGTGTCCCTTTAATACTAAAATATAAGGATGAAGATGGATTGTTGATTTTTTAGTGTTTGGGCGGGGGAGTGTATTTTCCCTCTTTTATCCCTTTGGATATTTTTTCCAAGGTTTGTTTGGCTTGAAGGCTTGCATTGTCAGAGTGATCTTTCAGCGGCAAAACGAAGGCGAGCAAAATGAAGATAAGACTAAAAACCAAACCTCCAAGAGCAGCAAGAATAAGTTTTAGCTTATCATCATCCATAAAACAGCCTTCCTAAACGTATTAGGAATATTATAGCTTATTTTGCAGATAGTTAAAAATTAGGAAAGTTTTCCAGAGGAGACGAGGCGGTCAACCACGGCCATGTTTTTCATAACTCGGTTGTAGTAAGGGTGATTGTTCATCCCCCCATTGTATCCGCTGACGGCATGAAATGAATTACTGCGCTGGTTATGTAAAAGAACGAGGTAATGCGTTGCTACTTTTGCGGAGAGACGGGTATCACCTAATAAACGTGCTGCAATTTGTATATCGCTCAGTTTATTGATCCATTGAAGCTTTTGAACGTATTGTGATACGTGTCGAGCCGTATTGACACGAATTTGCATTGCGCCAAGAGAGGCTTTTGTAATTGATTTTTTATGGTGATAATCACCAATGATTTTATCACCGGCATCACTCTCGGTGATACAAATAGCGCTGAGCGTATTTTCATAAGTTCTCCCATTTTTATCGGGTATACTTTTAGCTACATCGCGTACGGTCTGCAAAACATGCAGTTGTTTTGGAGTCATCTTACTGCCCGTATCGTTTGCGAATGATACGAGTGTTAAAAGTATTATCAACGAAATGAATTTCAAAATTAATACCTCCTTATTTTGGTAGTGAAATTTTAAACCATAGAATCGGCTCGAAGCGGTGTGTGAAGTTGGTAAACGTTTGAGTTAAGATAAAGTTATGAATATTAGCGATTTGCCCCTATGTATAGGGAGAAGTAATATTAAGTTTCACTGATTATATTGGTGTTTGTTGTTACTATATGTTACTTATGTGGTAGGCCGTTTAAGTTTAGGAGAAAAATCAAGCTATATTTAAGCTAAAAATGAAGGAAAAAAACAACAATGTGTAAAAAAGAAACACGAATTAAACTTTGTGTCGTATTCCTTTGCTTCTCAATCTCATTAAATGCAAAAATTATGCTAGGGCAGCTTAACGGTATCGAAAACAACTCTGCCGTAATGCTCTTGGATAACAACAGGCGTGTGAGGTGTGAACCTCACGGGATAAAAACACTGGAATGGATGATAAGAGATGCAGTAACACCTGACCAGTGTCAAAAAAGTGTGGATGCTTTTTATTACGCACATCCGCACGAGCGACTGTACGCGCAAGAACATTTGAACCTCTATCAAACGTACCATTATGAAAAAAGTGATACAGGGTGTGTTTTGTATGCAAACGGCCCTGAAAGCTTTAGTGAGATGTTGTTAAACGAAGGCTTGGCAACCATAGATGGAAAATACAATAATGCAGAGTGGAATGAAAAATTGAAACGGGCTCTTATACGAGGGCAAAAGAAAAAAGAGAGTATTCATGAAAGCGATATTCTGCAAAAATGCATCGAAAAGAAGCGTTAAGATGTCTTGGACTACTTGCTGGTAAGATAAATCCAAAAATCTTTGTGCGTTTTACCTTCGTTGAGAAAATAAAACTGTAAGATAGCGACACGATAGAGGGTAATAGCCATCTTAGCGAATGGAATAATAAGGGTTAGGAACATCCACCATGGCTGTTCCTGATCCCCCTTGGAGAGGACCATCTCCTCAACACCGATATTATTACTCAGATATACCCCAAGCGCCATTGAAAAGACGAAATTGAGGATTACGCCGAAAATAGTATAGGAATAGAATTCGCTTGAAGTGAAATCGATCATTGTTTTATTTACTCTTTGTAATTGCTAATAGCATCTTGCAAAATTTTGGTTGCGGCTGCTTTGTCTTCAAACCCTTTTACTTTTACCCATTTGTTCGGTTCTAGCATTTTGTAAGTTTCAAAAAAGTTTTTGATTTTAGCCAACGTATGTTTTGGAATATCTCCAAGGTCTTGAATCTCTTCGAACGTAGGATCGATTTTCGAGGTTGGAACCGCGAGGAGTTTTTCATCGATTCCGCTTTCGTCTTCCATGATTAAGACACCGACCAAACGGCAATTAGTAACACAGCCCTCTACCATAGGATACTCAGTCAAGATAAGAATATCCGCCGGATCGCCATCTTGGGAAAGTGTTTTATTTACAAAGCCGTAGTTTGCAGGATAGTACATTGCAGAGTGCATAACACGGTCAAGGACTAAAGCACCGCTCTCTTTTTCTACTTCGTATTTGATGTTTGATCCACAGGCAATTTCAATAATTGCTTTGACTTTATCTGGATTTTCACAGAATAGTAAAAGTTTTTTAATGAACTTTATACTAGAATCACGTCAACGTATTAACACGTGCAAATTAAACAAGGGACAGTGGGACGTGGAATTACTAACCAAAGTAATGAAATATTTAAACGTATTTCAAGCCAAAAATCTCTCAGAGTTACAAGTGTGTTCAGGCAGTAATCCTGATGCTCGATGTGATTCAACCTTGAGTGATCGCTCAGAAGGTGCAAAAGTTGCGGCAATCGCTGCGGCACTTCACCATCATGAGACTGTTGAAAATGATGTACGAGCACGCGTGGCTGCTATTGCCGTTGCGCTTCATCATCATGAACTCGAAACAGCATCTCAAAATAACGGTGCATGGGGGCTTGCTGCTTTGGTAGCTGCGATTCATCACCATAAAAACACCAAGAAGTAGGGAAGCTGATAAATGGCAAAAAAATACATTGACGTAATGGACACTACGTTCCGTGACGGTTTTCAATCCGTTTTCGGCGGACGGGTGTTGATGAATGATTTCTTTCCTGCTGTAGAAGCTGCGAAGGAAGCAGGGATCACCCATTTTGAATTCGGCGGCGGAGCTCGTTTTCAAAGTCTTTTTTTCTATCTAAATGAGAATGCATTTGAGATGATGGATAAATTCCGTGCCATCGTGGGACCGGATGCGAATCTTCAGACGCTCGCTCGTGGTGTCAACACGGTAATGCTTGATACGGGTAGCCGTGAGATGGTTGATTTGCACGCAAAAATGTTCAAAAAGCATGGAACAACCACGATTCGAAACTTTGATGCACTTAATGACATTGAAAACCTTAAATACTCAGGCGAACGCATTGTTCACCACGGATTAAAACATGAAGCGGTTGTGACATTGATGGATCTTCCTCCGGGATGCGTAGGTGCTCATGATGTTCCTTTTTATGAAAAAACGCTTCGTACTCTTTTGGATTCAGGGATTCCATACCATTCAATCTGTTTTAAAGATGCAAGCGGAACATCCAGCCCTCAGAAAGTTTATGAGACGATTAAAATGGCACGTAAATTGGTTCCTGAGGGGACACATTTACGCCTTCATACGCATGAAACAGCGGGTGTGAGCGTTGCGTGTTATCTTGCAGCATTGGATGCGGGCATCGATGGTATTGATATGGCGGCATGTCCGGTAAGCGGCGGTACATCACAACCCGATATTTTGACCATGCTGCATGCGGTAAAGGGCAAAAATTTCGATCTTGGCGGTTTAGAGCTTGAAAAAATCCTTCAATATGAAGACGTTTTGGGTGATTGTTTGAAAGATTATTTCATGCCGCCAGAAGCGACGCAGGTTTCACCTCTGATTCCATTTTCACCAATGCCGGGCGGTGCATTGACAGCGAACACTCAGATGATGCGCGACAATAATATGTTGGATCGCTATCCTGAGGTTATCCGTGCAATGCGCGAAGTGGTCGTCCGGTATCCCAGTTTTATTTCCAGCAGGCGCTTAACAATGCCTTGATGGGACCATGGAAAAAGATCGCACCGGGCTATGGGAAAATGGTCTTGGGTTACTTTGGTAAAACTCCTACGGCACCTGATGCAGAGGTTATTCGCATCGCGTCCGAGCAGTTAAAGCTTGAACCAACTACCGAAAATGCGATCGATATTGCAGATCGAGATGAGAAAAAATCGATTGCGTATTGGACTAAGGCACTAGAAGAAGAAGGAATTGAAGCTACGGATGAAAATATTTTCATCGCCGCTTCATGTGATGTCAAAGGAGTTGCATTTCTCAAAGGGGAAGCAACGGTAAATGTACGTAAAAATGGCCCGAAAGTGCCAGAATCACTTCAATCAACATTACAGGAGAATTTTAATATGGCAAATGGTACTTACACAGTAATCGTAGACGGACAACAATACAATGTCCAAATCGTAAATGGAAATGCAAATGTTCAATCAGTAGCACCCGTAGCAGCTGTAGCAGCA
>PDVJ01000147.1_pt1 | contig 20920 bp, 21 predicted proteins | sample 1369811 | NCBI WGS metagenome assembly PDVJ01 (sample SAMN07795376, study PRJNA414565) | Alkali sediment metagenome, whole genome shotgun sequencing project. | reverse complement strand
CGTATATCTTTAATCGTGGTGATGGTAAAGATACGATCTTCGATGATTACGGAACCAGCGCGGGAGATAGTAACTCCGGTAATGATACGCTGAAGTTTGGTGCTGGTATTACTGCGAATGATCTGATTATGCAAAAATCTGGGAACAATGTGATCGTGGCACTCAAAGAAGAGGGTGTTGAATTTATAGCTCTCAAAGATAAAGTAACATTGCAAGATTGGTACAACGTCAATAACCGTATCGAGAAATTCATTCTCAATGACGGGACAGAGATTAATACGGCATTCTTATTTGATCCGACAGAGAACGATGACAATCTCACCTTTGGCGCGGAGGACAACACTATCCACGCCCTTGCTGGCAATGACGTGATTGTTGCTGGAGCCGGAAATGATACGGTCTATGGTGAAGCAGGCAATGACAACCTGCAAGGACAAGATGGGAATGATACTCTTGATGGAGGCGAGGGGGATGATTCACTCGATGCCGGCGCAGGTGATGATAATGTATTAGGACAGACAGGTAATGACGTTCTTTACGGGCGTTTGGGTAATGACACGTTAGACGGTGGAGATGGCAACGATACGATTTATGGCGATTATGATTATAGTGAAGCATCAAGTTATAGCGTAGGTGTTGACACACTTAATGGCGGTAAAGGAAATGATACCCTCAAAGGGGGAGGTGGTAATGATACCTATATCTTCAATCGTGGAGATGGGGCAGATACTGTTTACGATAATTATCAGACAATAGTGTATGTCGGAAACTATAATCAGTATTCGTATCTTCAAACAGGCAATGCTGGAAATGATACACTTAAGTTTGGTGCTGGTATTACTTTAGATGACCTTCTCTTGCAGCAACAGGGGAATAATTTGATTGTTGCGTTGAAAGAAGAAGGTAAAACCTTTGCACAACTTAGTGATAAGATCACGATTACAAATTTTTCTTATAATACAACCCAGTATCATGAAGGGAATGGAACATATAACAACTATTTTGGTATTGAGGGCTTTACTTTTAGTGATGGTTCTACGTGGGCAACCGCCGATATTATGGCCCATATCGGAACCGATGAGAACGATATAATTTACGGACTGGATGGAGCCGATACAATCGGTGGAGGTAAAGGAGATGATACCCTGTACGGAAGAATAGGGGATGATACGTATACGTATATCTTTAATCGTGGTGATGGTAAAGATACGATCTTCGATGATTACGGAACCAGCGCGGGAGATAGTAACTCCGGTAATGATACGCTGAAACTAGGAGCAGATATTGATAAAAATAGTGCTATATTCCTAATGAGCGGAGGCAACCTGATCGTCGATACGGGCAACGGCGACAGCATAACTATCCAATCTCAAACATCTGCCAACAACCGTATCGAAACGATTGTTTCTAATAATACAGCGTATATGACCTATATCGATATCGAGCGGGTCATTCAGGATGCTCAAATCTATGCTGCTGAAAATGGCATCGCACTAACTGCTGAGAATGTCCGTGCTAATACACAACTTATGAGTATTATGTCAAGTCTTTGGCGTGATACGCTTCCTGAAATGGGGTATGGTGCACCGATCGTACTGGATATGAATGCCAACGGAAAAACTTCTGTTTCTCTCACAGATTCCCATACTTATTTCGACTATGCGGCCGATGGTCTCAAAGAGCACACAGCATGGATTGAAAAAGGCGATGCTCTTTTAGTTCGTGACATCAACAATGATGGAATCATCAATGACGGAAGTGAACTCTTTGGAGACAAGACCAAGCTTGCTGATGGTTCATTAGCAGCTGATGGTTATGTGGCATTAGCACAATACGATACCAATAGTGATGGTGTGATCGATAAAAAAGACACGGGCTTCAGTAGTTTAAAAATCTGGAAAGATGCTAACGCCAACGGTAAAACCGATGCAAATGAACTGATTGATCTCTCAGTGGCAGGAATCACGTCACTTTCGCTTAACCGTACTGATGGAAGTGCCTATACGCAGACTACCGAGAACGGTAACATTGTGACCAACGAAACGAATTATTCGACACTTACCAGTACAGGTACTATACGTGACGTATGGTTCAAGATCGACGAAACCGACACGATTACTGACAATGATACGATTTACGCAACAACAGAAGATGAAACCCTCAGCGGCGATGTCGGAAACGATACTTATGTAATTGCATTTGGCGCAGGTGCGGACATTATTGATGATAACGGTAACGGTGCTGATACGATTAAATTCCTAAGTGGCATCACGGCTGATCGCCTGATTGTTCAATGGGTACGTGGAACGGATGATTTGCGTATCGGTATACGTGAAAACGCTGAAGATGATACTCCGATCACCGAACTTGCCAATACCATTACGATCAAAAACTGGTTTAACGAAACAGGCTCTATCGAGAAATTGATCTTCGCTGACGCAACAACGCTTGATCGTCAAGGGATCTATGATCTACTACTTGATGTCGAAGGTGATTTGACGGCACGTGTTCTTGATGAAAATGGCAGCCTTAGCGGTTACACTGGTAACGATGTTCTCTATGGGGTAGCAGGTAACGAACTTTTGATAGGAAAAGAGGGTGATGATTATCTTCGCGGACTTGCAGGAGATGATTATCTTAATGCAGGGGCTGGGGATGATACACTCGAAGGTGGTGTTGGAGCTGATACCCTAGAGGGTGGAATCGGTGATGATTACTATCTCTTTAACAAAGGGGATGGTAAAGACCTTATTATCGATGCAGGCGGTAATGACACCCTCTATTTCGGTACAGGAATCAAAAGTCGCGATGTGATCATCAATGAAGTAGGAGAGGATCTGGTTCTTACTTTCGGATATGATGCGAGTAAAGGCATCGATGAGATCGATCAGATAACCATCAAAAACTGGAATGTAGCTGATTTTAAAATTGAATCATTAAGTTTTAGTGATGGTAAATCCTATACGGTAGCCGCATTGATTGAAAAAAATACCAATCATGCACCTGAAATGTTCTTTGAAGAGGCCGCGCGTAATTTAGGAAAAGAGCGCAGTGCCAAAGGAATCTTGCTTGCCGATGATATCGATGGAGATACTCTAACCTATAGTGTTGTTAATGCCCCTACAATGGGGACAATTAGTATCAACAAATATGGTATCTGGAGTTATACAGGAACATCTCGTGAAGCGGGCACCGATACTATTACGGTTGCAATCAGTGATGGTCGCGGCGGTGAAGTAACCACTACGTTGTCCTTTGCAATGGAAGCATTGAATCAAGCTCCTGACGCTCCAATCGAGACAACCAACACTCTTCAAGATATCCGTATTCTAACTGGAGAAGTTGGAGCTACAGACATTGATGGCGATATTCTTACGTATACCGTCACAACGGCAGTAACTCATGGAGTTCTTAGTATCGATGAGACAGGTACATGGAGCTACGCAGCTACTGATGGCTATATCGGAACTGACAGTGCTGTGATTACTATCGATGATAATAACGGTGGGGTCATTGAGCAAAGAGTAGTATTTGATGTTAAAGTAAGTGCACCAACATTAGCAGATGCAACATCTAACCTACTTGAAGACAACACCTCAAAAGGTGCTTTCAGTGTTGTAAACCCTATCGGCGGAGTATTAACGTACGAAGTTCTAACCGCAACCACTAACGGAGATTTTACAGTCGATGTTGACGGAAACTGGAGCTATAACCCAAGTCAAGACTACAACGGAACAGACTCTGTACTCGTTAAAGTAACCAACGAATACGGTCTTAGTACAACGGCAATCCTCAATCTTGCCATCGAAGCGGTGAACGACGCACCGGTTACAACAGCTGAAGAGTCATTTACGCTTCAAGATGTGCGTGAACAAACCGGAGTTGTAGAAGCAAGAGATGTAGACGCAGATACTCTAACCTACAGTGTAACAACTGCAGCCCAGCACGGAACAGTTACAATTGATGAGACGGGTGCATGGAGCTATGCCGCAACCGAGGGTTATATGGGAATCGATACCGCTATCATTAATGTAGATGATGGTAACGGGGGTACTGCCACACAAACCCTTACGTTTGATCTCAAAGTATCAGCACCGACCGTTGCAAATGCAAATGCTTCTTTACTTGAAGATACCAATGTTTCAGGGGCATTAAGCGTCCTTAATCCAATCGGTGGAGCTTTGACGTATGAAGTGGTTTCAGGATTATCATTGGGTGCCTTATTAATTGATGGAAGCGGAGTATGGAGTTATACCCCACTTGCAGATGCTAATGGCGATGAAGCCATCACCATTAAAGTGACCAACAGCTATGGACTAAGCACCATCACAACACTTAACCTATCCATCGAAGCGGTCAATGACACACCCATTGTAGCGGCACCGATAATACTCAATGCAGTCGATGAAGACAGCGGGTCAATTACTATCACTAAAGCACAACTTCTGGCAAATGCTTCTGATATTGACGGAGACACTCTATACGTCACCGGTTTAACAACATCTGCGGGGATATTGGTAGATAACCTTAATAGTACATGGACTCTCTCTCTGGCTGCTGATTATCATGGAACTATCACTCTAGATTATAACGTTACAGACGGAACGGTTAATGTGGCGGCAACAGCAACCCAATCAGTGATACCGGTGAACGACGCACCGATTATCGTTACAACACCGGCTCCTGCTATTCTTTACGCAGGAGCAACAGTGCAGGGGGTGATCGAAGCTTCCGATGTTGATGGTGATATCTTGAACTACAGTGTCAGCTCTGCTCCAGCACACGGAGCCCTAAGTATTAATGACCAAGGGCAATGGAGCTATCAGGCAGAGCGATACTTCGCAGGAGAGAGCGAAGCCATTATCACTATTGCAGATGGACAAGGAGGAGCAGTATCTACCTCATTGCACTTTACCAATCTCATGACGGAAGATTGGCAATACACCTATTGCGGTCAGGAACTGACCATTAATGACAGTAGCGGTATGGATACCTTGATAATGGACAACATCTCTATGGCAGACCTTACGTTCTTACAAGATGGTAATGACCTGCGTATTGATGTCAAAGATAAAAATGATGTTATCCTGACTGACTACTTTACATCCTTACCAAAAGGGGTAGAGTCTCTTCAGACAAAAGAAGGCCCTATTAGCCTTATCAAACAAAAACTTGGTGCGACAAGCCAATTCTTCACAAACATCTGGGGAAGTTCACAAGGTGATCTTATTAGCGGAAGTACCTCCTCTGAAAGGATTTATGGAGGAAGCGGAAACGATATCCTCTTTGGTGGCTTGGGCAATGATACCCTAAGTGGAGGATCAGGAAATGACCTATTGATTGGTGGAGGAGGAAGTGACTCTTTGTTTGGTGGATATCATAACGATATCTCCTACGGAGATGCCGGTGACGATACCCTTAATGGTTATGAGGGAGATGACAAGCTCTTTGGTGGATTAGGAAACGATCTCCTAAACGGTGATGAGGGAAATGACCTATTAGCTGGTGGGGAGGGGACTAATATTCTCCGTGCCGGTGATGGCGATGATGTCTACTTATTCACCAAGGGAGCAAATACGACGACTGTCCAAGATAAATCAGCGCCAGGCTTTTTCTTCTTTGGTCAATGGATTGGTAATGACGGCGGAAATGATACCGTCAGATTCGGTGAGGGGATCACCAAAGAGGATATCAGCTTCCTGATGAGCGGACATGACCTAGTGCTCCAATACGGTACAGGTGAACTCATAACTGTTAAAAACCAAGACAATCGTGATACAAAAATAGAGAAGTTTGAACTGGATGACGGAAGCTATCTAACAAATACAGATATGGATCAAATCATTCAACAGCTCAATGCCTATAAAGCAGACCATGGAATAAGTATAGCCAACAACGACCAACTTCGCCAAAACCAAGCTATGATGAATATCGTAGCAAGCGGTTGGCACCAGTAAGATACCCCCTCCTTGAGGGGTATTTTTGAACTCTTATGCCGTAGAGTCAAAAAACATCTTCGCGTTTGGTTTTAAAAAATAGCATATATGGTGATGACCAGAATAAAAAAGACGGTTATAAATTTATTAGGTTTTAAGTTTATACAAATAATAATACCAATCGGTTGGTATTTAAATTCTCTCTATTGAATAAAATTCACATATAATGAAATGGTGATGATAGATAAATTTCATAAGTCTTTACATAAGTTTGTTAATATGATTAGTAATGCTTTTCCTCTCAATAAAATAAAAGAATTTTTTAATCGTGCTTTACAATCACTTCATATTTCACAAAAAAAGTCTGTACTCTATTTAAGTATTGGCATTGATATTGAAAATATACACAGCGTACAACAGAGAAAAGTTTTACATCAAAACAGTACTATGTTTAATAATAATGAATTGCTTTATTGTAAAAATAGAGTTGAGTCATTTGCGGCGTTAATATGCGTCATGGAGAGCTTTACAATAGCTATGATGAGTCTAAAAAACTGCCCTCCATACTCATGTAAGGATATTGAATTGATCCTTTCACCCAGTGAAAAGCCTTATCTAAAGCTTCATGGCGAATTAGCAACCTTTTTTAAAGCCTGTAATCTAATGAGCGATGTTAGTATCTCATATACACCGGAAACAGCATTGGCCGTAGTAGTCATATATAAAAATGTTTTTAATTCTGATTTTATAAGTTTTTGATGTACTTTGTTAATACATCAAAACTCTTTTGTAATGATTCTAAACTGTTGTACGCTTTTGCAACTCCGATTGATCCTTCGATAGAAGAAATGATAAAGAGGGCTTGATCATTGGTTTGAAAATCAGTTTTTGTCTGTTTCAGGGTTTGTGCTTTTTGAAGTGCTTTATCAATAGACTCTTGCCATCTAGAATAGATGCTTTGAAGGTAAACAAAAAACGTTTCATCTTTATCACTCATGTCCAACACAAAATTGATGAGGGGACAACCGTGCTTTATGTCTAAAAATGCTTCTGTATCTGCATAAATGCCAAGATACGCATTGATTTGCTTTATTAAGGTCTCAATGGGCTGATCGTTTTCTTCAAAAGGTGAAATCCAATGGGATTGTAAAATGTCCTCTAAATAATATTGCATACTGGACAAGACTAAATCATTTTTGCTGCTAAAATGGTAGTACATAGCCCCTTTGGTAATTTGTGCAATTTTCAAAATATCCATTAAACTCGTAGCACAATACCCTTTTTTATAAAGAAGGTCGAAGGTTATATCAATAAGTAGTTTTTTGGTTTTTTTCATATTTTTATTCGACAAGTTTCTTCCTTCTGATCTAATAGTAAATAATAACATAGACATTCTATATGTTTTTTAATTATTTAACCATGAAGCTGTGCCGATATTCCCCAGGATTTAATCCCACCATTTCTTTAAAAAGCCGTCTAAAAGATGAAGTGTTCGTATAGCCAACCATCGCAGTAATAGATTCAAAGCTTTCATTGGTGTTGACTAAGAATTCTTTGGCTTTTTGAACGCGTACTTTTTGTACAAATGTATTAGGCAGCTCTCCTGTGGCTTTCTTAAATCTCCGTAAAAAAGTTCGTTCACCTAAAGATATTTTCCGTGCCATCTTTTTTATTGTAAAGGCTTGCGTAAAGTTGGTGTTGATTGAAGTTATTAAGCGATTTATAGTAGTATCATTATGTGATGCAATAATCGTTAAATCCTTATAAGGTTTTTGAGATGTTCTCCCGCTGTCTACAACGAGGTAGTTAGCGCATTTATACGCAGCATCAATTGAAATAAATTTTCGAATGATGTATAAGCATAAATCTACATAAGTACTTACACCGCCTGATGTAATAATATTGCCATCTTCAATAATGATTTTATCAATCTGTATATCTACTGCTGGAAAATTACTACGTAGTTTTGACTCTACGGCCCAATGTGTGGTTGCTTTTTTCCCAGTTAATAAGCCTGCTTCGGCAAGGATGTACGCCCCTATGCATACTGAGCAAACATAGCTTCCTTTTTGATACATAGCTTGTATCCAAGATATTAAATCACTTGAAATATTAAAATTATGTTCTAAATTAATGATGGGAGGAACAATAATGAGATCATAGTCTTGATTGATATCGGGTCGGATACTTGGGAAAACAATAGAAGTATTGAAGTTTTTCGCGGCATTATTAACATCAATTACTGTAACTTCGAAATACCTTGAATTTTCTTTGCAACAGCAAAACGTATTTGTAATCGAAAATATATCCATAATCCCAACGATAGATGACGCAAGAACATGATCAAGGTTCAAGATTGCGACTTTAACCGGAGCCGTATCGTTAATGGAACGAAAACCAACATTCATAAGAATCTCCAAATTGTCAAAATTAGCATTAATAGTGTCAAAAATGACTCTTGTTAAGGATAACACCAAGTGACATAATTCAACATAAATTTTTTATATAGGAGACAAAATGGAGTATTTGGAAAGTCCATACACCGCAAAAGAACTTAGGACTGAAGTGTTTGTCGCGAATAATAACTTCTTAACTGCATTAGAAAAAGAAGTTGGGGGACATACCGTATTTGATCATCCATTTCTACTCAAGTTGGCAAATAATGAATACAGCCGTGAGGGAGTAGTCTTTGTTCTTAAGCAATTTGGAAAGATTGTCATGCCGTTTACAGCGGCAATATGCAAATTAATGGGGAATGCCCCTGATATCAAAAGCCGATTTATGCTGATGGACAATTTGTATGAAGAGATGGGAGGCAATGACATTAACCATTGTCATCCAATGCTCTATCTAAAAATGCTTGATTCAGTTGGAGTATCCAAGTATGAGCTTGATAAAACACCAACCCTTTCATCTATTCGAATTCTTAACGATGCAATATATGATGCTGTAGCCAACAAATCTTTTGCAATTGGTTGCGCATGGCTTGGATATGGGGGAGAGCTCACCATTCCAAATAATTTCCCCTATTTGGTCGATGGGACCAAGGCCTGTTTTGGTAAAGATGTTGATCTTGATTTTTGGGGACGCCACGGTGAACGAGATCAGACGCATAGCGATGATGCAACAACAGTTTTATCTATGAATACAACACCTGAAGAGCATGATGAAATCGCTCAATCGGTGAAAGATTCTTTGAATATTCGCGCAATGATTTGGGATGAGCTTGAAAAAATATGTGATGCTGAATATCTCAATAATCTTATTATTACTGGGAAAGAAACAGGCATGCTTTCTCCAGAGATTAAAGTATTGAGTGAATATTATCATGCACTTAATAACGGTGATATTCAGTTGATGAAACACAATTGGAGCAAAGAAAAATCTGCAGCATTTACAAGTCCATTGGGTGGTATCGTCAGAACACATGAAACAATTGTATCGGCTCACAATGAACTTTTTGAATCTCCTATCGAGATTGATGTTGAGTATTACGATGTTCAAATCGCGTTGATGGATAATGGGTTTCAAGCAGTTGGACGGGAGCGTGGTGTTATGCGCATTGGGAATGAAACAGTTAGTGTCGGTTTTAGAACATCACGATTATTTGTTAAAGAGGAGGGTGAATACAAGCAGCTTCATCATCATGGATCATTTGAAGATGTGCAAATTCAAAATAAAATCTTAGACACATTGTCAGCTTTACAATCGGCATAAAGTGTTCAATATCCTCCGTTTATCCATCGGCATATTTTTTATGCCGATGAGCTTGCTAAGTAATACGATCCTCATTAATGGTTCTGTTTATACAGTCGATTTAAAATCTCCTCGAGCACAAGCAGTTGTTATCAACCATGAAACGATTCGCTATGTTGGCACAACCAAAAAAGCGCTTGGTTTTAGAAAAAACGATTCTAAAATCATCGATTTAAATGGCTCATTTGTCATGCCAGGAATTATCGATGCCCATACCCATATCGCTATGGCCTCTGTTTTGCTGAGCGAGGGGGTGAATCTTTTAGAAGTTAAAGGCAAACAGGCCATATTGAACCAAATAAAGGGCTATGCTGATACGCATCCTGATGTTTCTGTCATTACAGGATTTGGTTTTTATCCCTATACCTTTGGACAAAATGGGCCAACGGCGGCACAGTTGGATACGGTTGTTTCTGAAAGACCAGCCTTTTTGATCTCGAATAATGGTCACAGTGCATGGGCAAATTCCAAAGCCCTTGCTTTGTTAAAGATTACCAAAAACACACCTGATCCACAACCTGGAATCCATTACTATGTCAGAGATGTTCAGGGTAATCCCACTGGATTTTTAGTGGAAGGATGTGCTTTTTGGCCGCATTTAGCGGCAATGGGAATAGGGAAACAATCTTCTTTCTATGATTCACTCAAAAACTATTTGCCGAAGCTTTCCGCACAAGGGATTACTGCTGTGTTTGATGCAGGTGCCCCTGCCGTTGAGACAGCATCCTTTGAAGCGTTACGACAGCTTGAGAAAGGAAACGCTTTGCCATTACGATATTTCGGTTCCCATTTTATTCTCTCACCTAAAGATGCACAAAATGCGGCAAAGACCTTCATCCGCTATCAGAAAAAATACAATACAAAACTGCTTACTATCAGCAGTGTGAAGTTTTCCAATGATAACTCCGATGACGACCATTTTGCGATGCAATTTGATACCCAACAGCTGAAACCCTATTTTTTAAATCTGATGCGTCATAACATTGATGCAATGGTGCATACCAGTGCGGATGAAAGCGTTCACAGTGCTTTGAATGCTATTGAATATGCCAGAAGAAATGTTAAACATACAGGTAGCCGTTTTACCCTTGCCCACGTAAATATGGTGCGAGAGAGTGATTTTAAGCGGTTTAAAGATTTAGGAGTAATAGCTAATATACAACCATTTAATGCTCAAGGGGATGGTTACTATAGCTATCGCTATATGCTTTACGGGGATGAATGGGAAAACAAACTGGCTCGATACAACACGTTTTTTAAACATAACATCGTCGTTTCATCCTCCAGCGACTTTCCGGCATGCAACAATGATTTGAACCAGTGCAGCCCGTTTCACGGGATGGAGATGGGGATGACGCGGCAGAAAATAGGGTCACCCATCGATGCAGCTATCCTGCCTGATCCCAATGAACGATTGTCAGTAGAACAGATGATACGTGCCTACACGATCAATGCTGCGTATCAGCTTCATAGAGAAAAAGAGATCGGGTCGTTAGAAGTGGGTAAAAAAGCAGATTTGATTATCTTGGATCGCAATCCATTTACAGTAGAACCAAAAGAGATACACACAATACATGTACGTACAACAATGATGAATGGAAAAATAGTTTATGAAAAATCAATTTAACCGAGCTTACCGCTCTTTGTACCAAAAAGATGTTCTAACGAGTGGGCTTTTTATGCCGATTGAGGCATTTGCAAAAGATATTCCGACGATGGGGCAACAAGTAAAATATGCTATTAGGGCGGAACAGCTTGGATTTAAAGCATTGTGGTTTCGTGATATACCGTTAAGAGATCCAAATTTCGGGGATGTTGGGCAGATATTCGACCCATTCGTCTATATGAGCTACATAGCGTCTAAAACATCTGATATCGCATTGGCTACCGGCAGTGTTGTCTTGCCATTGCATCATCCGATTGATACCCTCAAAGCAGCAACATCCGTAGATGTTTTATCTGAGGGGAGAGTCATTTTAGGTGTTGCAGGGGGAGATAGACCTCTGGAATTTCCAGCTTACAATATACCGTATGAAAGCAGGCAGGAACGCTTTCAAGATAGTATTTATTATATGAAAGCCTTACAAAAAAGCCATTTTCCAGTAATCCATAATTCACTGGGTGTTATGACCAATAGCGATATGCTCCCAAAGCCGTTTGAGAATGGTATTCCTATTATGACGACGGGATATGCGAAACAATCGATTGAATGGATCGCCAAAAACAGTGATGGCTGGATTAATTTTCCAAGACCGCTGCAAAAACTGCAAGAAACCGTTGGGCAGTGGAAAAAGCTTACCGATCCGTTAGGTTTTAAGCCTTATACACAGGGGTTAATGTTGGATCTAAGAGAGGAGGATGGGGCAAAAGCGTTCCCAATACATCTAGGATTTTCATCAGGAAAGAATCATTTGATAGAGTATCTGAATCTAATAAAGGGTGTCGGTGTTAACCATGTCATTTTTTATCTTAAGCTTTCTAAGCGACCGGCATATGAGGTTATGGAGCAGCTTGGAAAGGAGGTTCTACCATATATCTAAGGTATGCAATAAACTATAAAAATAACAAGGATAAAAATATGAATAATCGTCACATCATAGTGGGTGGGTTACTTGCTGTTTTAATGAATGGTTGTGCCTCCAAAGAATCAATTGGACAGTTAAAAAAGTATGCCGAGAAGTCGGTAGTAATTCACAAAAATATACTTCAAGTATACGATACAAGTGTAGCAGCTCGACATGATGCTAAGCTGATGACTGCAGTACGTGATGGCAGCACAATTAATGACTTAGTGCCTGAGAAGATTGAAAACTTAGGTCAACGAGAATCACTTTCCAATCTGTTGGAATTTTCAGAAGCGATACATGCTCTTGCTTCTGATGATATCGGAAAGCAAATTGATGAACAAACGGAAAAATTGAATTCATCTTTGACATCTTTGTCAAATAATCCGAATATTCCTGCTGTAAATTCGTCAGACATAGCATTAATGTCTACTGGTATCAATGCAATTGGAAGGGCGTATACAGAATATTCCAGATTTAAAGCATTGAAGCAAATTATGCGTGATTCAAACTCCACTATTGTTGAAACGATAAACTTACTTCGTAAAGACTTGCCTGCATGGAAAACAGTGACCAAAGTTTCGTTAGAAGATGAGTTAGTTATACAAATGTATTTATTGAATAACCCGAATAGATGTGCAGATCATCCTTCAACTACATGCGTTGATTTTTCACATAGTATTGAAGATCGATTGAGTGCTTACAAAAAAGCATCAACACTAAAAATGCAAATAAATCAACTCAATGATCAATTTAGTGCCCTCGACAAGGCCCTTGAATCTATTGCAGATCTTCATTCGGCTGTCATTGTTTCTCTTGATTCCGATGATGATATCAGTATTGCTGCAGCTAAAAAAGCTTTTGCTTCGTCAAATGCCCAGATTAAAGCAATTAGAACTTTTCAAAAAAATATAAAGGAATAAACAATGAACGCACAAGAAACCTATAATGAACTGCAGGTCACTTATGACGCAATCCAATCTTTTTTGGAGTCTTTCATATTTGGACCGGAGCAGGACTCGTTAATAGCCATGCAAGAGGAAGTTAGAAAAAAAATACTTTTGTACAATAAAGCACTCATTGAGCAAAACTCTCAAATTCTTAATGCCCGTATTGATGTACTCAAAGCTATCAATGAAAGTACACAAGAAGCCAGAGCTTCATTAGACAAAATTGCAGATCATATTGCTACTGCAAATAAAATAGCTGGGATACTAGATAAACTCTTACAACAGGTAGGTAAGTTGGTTTAAAGCGAGTTTAGAAATTCATACAGCTCTTTCATTCAAAAGGGCTGTAATCAAATTACACTAAGAAAGGAGGCAAAACAATGCCTGGAGCTTTTGCACATTTAACAATAGCCAATTTAGCAACTGGAGACAACACATTAAATGAAGCATCTGTAAATATAGATGCAAAGATAGCGATAGCTGAAAACATGTCTTTTATAGAATTAGGTTGTGTTAGTCCAGACTACCCTTACCTAGCGATATCAATACTTGAAGATAACGCTAAATGGGCTGATTATATGCATTTAGACAATAAGACAGATATTATGCTTAAAAAAGGTATAAAATTAGTAAAAGATCTAAATGGCTTGGAGAGAGATAAAGCTTTTGCATGGTTATGTGGCTTTACATCACATATTGTAGCTGACGTAGTAATTCATCCTGTAGTAGAGTTAAAGGTTGGAGAATATAAAGGCAATGAAAAGGCCCATAGAGTATGTGAAATGCATCAAGATACATATATTTATAAAAGATTGAAACTTGGCGGTATTGGTTTGGCAGAGCATCTATCAACTGGTATAGGTAAATGCTCTGACTCTAATGACGATGACAAGATAGATCTAACTATTAAGCAAATATGGATGGAAATGCTTAAAAGTGTACGTCCTGATGAATTTAATGAAAACGCTCCCAACATAGATGATTGGCACAAATCATTCAATCAAAATGTTAGTATATTCGAAGAGGGAGACAGGCTTCATCCCTTAGCTAGACATGTAGCTGTTGATGCCGGCATAACCTACCCTGCTGAAGATGCTATAGATATGGAGGAATACATTAAAGGCTTGCTGGTACCCACGGGTACTATGGACTATGATGAAATTGCAGATATCGCAATTGAAAAAACAGCTCAAGCCTGGAAGATATTAGGTGATGCAGTTTATCAAAATCAAGAGACACAAGTAGCTCATTTTGGTGGATGGAATCTCGATAGTGGTCGTGATACTAATCGTAATTTAGTATATTGGTCTTAATTTAGTAATTAAAGGAAAAAATATGCTTTTAAAAAAATTATCTATAGCATTAATAGTAGTAGCATTTTCAATAAGTGGATGTGCCTCAGCTCTCTATGAAGCACAGGTACTTCATAATAAAGCAGCAAATATAAAAAATCTGACAAATAAAGCTAAAGGTGCAATATTAAGACAGATACCTGACGATATAATATATGAATATCTACAAAAGAATTATCCACAAGATATAGAAGAGTTCCAAGAGTACTCTTTGCAGTTCAAGAATGCCAACGGTTATGCAGTATTACTAATGTGTGATAAAAAGAAGACCAAAGCACTTATTGAAGATATCTCTTGTACAGGTGCAGTTGAAGGCGGTGAGCTCTTTAAAGAAGATATCGCTTGTGGCTTTAGCTTAGATGTAGAAACTGAATGTTCTAAATGAAACAGGAAATCGGATGACTTGATGTAATTTGTTAATACTGCAAAACTCTTTTGCAACTCCGATTGAACCTTCAATAGAAGAAATGATAAAGAGTGCTTGGTCATTGGTTTGAAAATCAGTTTTTGTCTGTTTCAGGGTTTGTGCTTTTTGAAGTGCTTTATTAATCGACTCTTGCCATCTAGAATAGACGCTTTGAAGGTAAACAAAAAAAGCTTCATCTTTATCACTCATATCCAACACAAAATTGATGAGCGGACAACATTGTTGCGTGAAGGGATCAAGGCGGCTCAAGAAAGACTTGTTTTGGTCGTCGATGGTGAGATAACTGTAGTAGATTATACACGCTAACGCCGAGCTGAGCGGCAGAGTGGAACCCGAAGCGCGGAACGTACCCAACTGGCGCTATGCTGAAAGCAGCGCTGGTTGGGGCTGTCCGACTTGAGCGATTTGTTAGGTTCTTATTGCTTGGTCATAGTGAAAGGTGAAGGTGTTGCCGTGTGCGTCCCAGGAGCTGAGCAAACTGTAATTGCGTTACCTGTCAGTCCATTGGTGGAGCCAACAATGATGTATACAAATTTGTCATTCGTGATAGTACTACTCTCATTCATCCAGAAATTCCCGGAACCATCTGAAGATTCAGCCCAATTAAACGGGAAATTTTGCCCATTAGGTGCTTCCAAGTTAACGGTGGAATCGGAATTAAACGTATACGTGCCGGTGCTGCTTGTCCAAGTTGTGCCGGCAAGGGTTGCGATTTGTGATGAACTCATGGTGTTTCTCCTGTTTAAGTTTCCCTACATAAGGCAGTAAAGATAAGCCCCGTTTTTTAAAGTGGGTTCTGGACTCCACTGTACAGATGGTTCATCGTGGTCTTAACGTTAGAGCTTAGCGGTATTTAAATACAAACCGTTCGGTATTATCGTTTGTATAAACTTAAAATTTATTGAATTGATAAAAAGAGGCGTAATAAAAATTCGGGTTGCTTAAAAATCACTCTTTATTATATTGATCCAAAAATTCATCTATCAATTTAACCTTCTTTTTTTAGCTAATCCCTGATGTAATTTAATAAGTTTTTTACCCACAAGGGGCACAATGTGAGATGTGAAAAGATTCCTCCATCTAAAGTATTTGTAGTATTTAGCATGCTGAACTCTTTAAGATTTTTGCAGTAGACACATTAGTTTTCCGCTAACTCATCATTTTTAGTTAATTTCAAAAACATATTTTAAATAGAATATATCTTATATTAGCTGTTCAAAATAAAACAATACGAAAAACTACTGTCTTTCGTCATAACTAAAACCAAAAAAAGCTTCTGCACACCTCTTGACTTTTTTGAAAAACCTGTTCTAAAAAACTCCTTCTAACTTCCCAATTTACCGATGTTTTTGCGTGAAAAATGTTTTTCAAAAAGCTATTGATTTATCTAAAAATATAGTTTACAATTACCTCAGTTGCAACCGAGAACGTTCTCAAACCGTTTCCTGAAAATCAGAGATGAACTAGCTATTTATCTCTTTTTCAAACCATTTTAAATCCTGATCAGATTTTTACCATTGTCACTTATATTTTAAAAAAAGGCCCAATCAGAGGAGGATATCTCCATGTCTGAATTTCTGTCATATGAGAGGAATTTTTTGAACACCGTACCGTCGCATATTTTGTTGCGGCGATACCACATATAAAGGAGAACCGTATTATGAAACAAATACTTTACAGCGATATTGATCTAATGATCTCCCAATCCTATAAGACGAGTACCATCAACCCTAAAGGGATACTCTTTTACGAACCAATGCGAGGTGTGAGATGATGCAATACATCAGTGCAGCAGAACTCGTACTCCTTGGCGTACTGACCTTGATGAGTATCGTGATGATCACCTTTCCTAAAGAGATAAAGTTCCCCTTTGTCGGAGCATTTGTTTTAGGGATGATTATGGTGATTGCCTATACCAATCATCGAGACCATCTTGATAAAGAATTCGTTGTTAAACGCTTTCAAGAGGGACACGCAATCGAATGCGGATTATGGAGAGGCGAGCGTACTCTTGTCAATCCAAAAAGCGGCTGGAAATACTTTCAGGGCACAGGGTTTATCAAAGGTGATCTAATTCACAACGATCCGGGTCTGTGCAACGTCATGGGTGAAGAAGCACCTAAGCCCTCAACCGTCCCTTATTTATTTGCCTTGATCGCTGAGCTGATACTTGTTTTTGGTCTGCGTGCAGCCGTTCAAAAACAACTCAATGAGGAGGCTTCACATGGAAACTAACGTTATCTATCTTTGTGATGCTTCCTATGATCCGTACACCAAAGAAGCAGGACTTGGGGTTAAAAACCTCTATACGGGATACACCGATGCGATTATGACCACGGCAGCCTCAGTATTAGAAGCTGAGGAGTTCGCACTGCTTGAAGCGATCAATCATGCTCTAAGACACGGCCATAAAAACTGCGTCTTCGTGTTTGACAACATAAACATAAATACCAAAAGCATCGGAGAGTTTTTTGCTCCGATGTTTGAGAAGATCCAGTTTCTGTGGATGAAACGCCAATACCTTAGCGAAGTGGATACCCTGGCGTACAACGTCCGTGCCAAGAGTAAACCAAACAGTCTGATGCACTCCATCATTCAAAGAGCATCTAAGCTTAGCGATGAAGAACTTGTAGCTGTGTTTATGCCATTAACGAGAGCAGATACCTACGGATACCTCTGTGCCATCAGCGGTGCAGCTCCTATGCCAAAACCTCTCCCCACAAACCTCAAAGGGGTGAATGAAAAAATCATTGCACTGCTCATGCACGTGGGATCCAAATCACTCATTAAGCAGCTAAGAGAACGATTCAAGGGGACACAACCTTGCAAGTACAAATCCTACGATGCGTTGCTTGAAGCATGCGGGTTTAGCATGCAGTGGTTTGAAGAAGCCAAACAGCAATGCCGCCATAGCACTGCAGCGTAAACAAGAGAAACAATGAACATACGTTATGAAGATGACACTCAAGCGGACGGTTAACGCTAAAGAGCGCTATTACGCACTGGAGCTGATTGCTAATCTCTTTGGAGAGTATCTGGTGATCCGTACTTATGGCGCGTGTATTAATACCAAGCCGACTCGCATCATCAGTGATACGTACCAAACACTCAACAGTGCTAAAGAGGCGATGGAGAAAACTCTGCAGGAGCCATCTATTATCTGGTGCAAAGATTCAACACTTACACCATGGAAAAGACACGTTACCGTTTCTTTACGATCGAACATACGATTGGCATGGTGATTTCGTATGCAATGATTTATTTCGGACACTATTGGTTTGAATACGCTTTGAAAAACAAAGAGGATATTCTTAACGGAAAGCTGGTGATGATTCTGGGATTGGCACTTCTCCTAGGGGTGCTGCAGAACAATTTCAAAAAGGTACCGTTGAAATACGCGCTTATGGGAAGTGCTATGCAATTGGCTTTGTACATACCCATTACCATAGGTGCCGTGTTTATTGTTGCCGGGCTTTTTGCATTTTTTGCGCGAACACAACCGGTGTTTAACATCAATGCGAGAGAGTAATCGCAATGCACTACTACGATGCGTTTTATCTATCATCCGATCTGAAAGCTAAAGTCTTTTTTCAGATCGAAACGGCAGATGAAAACACTATCACAGAAGATTTTTTAGAGATCATAGATCGATTCGGTACAACCGAGCCGTTCCCTCAAGAGCTGGTACAGAGCTTAAACCCTGCAGCAATGAATCGAATGCTGTATGACATCGAGTTGAGACCTGAAATGACATTTTTTATCAACAAATATGAAATCAAGGGGGTTGTTGGTGCTACTGAAGTATCTTTACTTGGGAAAAACTCCAAGGTAATCATAGTGCAAACCCAAGATGAAGAGATCCAATTGATCTCGTTAGATAGCTTGATGTGATTGAGCTATGTGCTTTAAAAATGATAGCACAAGGAATACAGGCTAACTCTCTTGAAAAAAATCGGTGATGTCACATTCAAGAATATGAGCGAGTTGATAGAGGTGTTTGATATTGAAATGTTGTTTTTTCAAATAAAGCTCACCTTGAGAGATTAAACCAGGAGATTTGAGATTCATTGCTAAAGAAAGTTGTAATTGAGTAAGACCGCAAAGTTCACGATATTTTTTAACATTTACACCGATACGGCGATACAACATATCAATGTCTGTGTCGCTAATATCTTCAATATTTTTCAATATCGCTCCTGAATAGTAATAACTGTTCGGAGTGTACTTATGTTATACTCCCTTGCTCAAATAGTAATAACTATGTAAGCAATCAAAATCCCATTTGTATAAAGGAAATAGATGAATTTAAAACTACTAGGATTAGCTGTTGCAGGAACATTGTTGTTTTCAGGCTGTTCATCAAAAGAGGTTTATATTGCCAAAGGAAAAGATCAAAAAGCCAATATCAGAGGTTTTTCAATCACTCCTACTTCTACGTTTGCAAGTTCAAGATCGTATACCTATTTTGAATTGGCTGCTCCTAAAACGATTAAAGATTTGCAAATTGGATCGGTAGCATCGTATATGGAAAAATGCACAACAAATAATGCCGCGAGTGGCGTCTTACTGCAAGCAGTATCAGGTTCTATCTTTTCCAATGATACGTGTGGATTGTTTAAAACGGACAAAGGTTCTTCAGGTGCTATTCGAATGTACAAAGAGAAACCTATTGAGCCTGTAGCAGTACTCGATGCGAATGAAGTACTTGAATATTTAAAACAAAAGCAGTTGTTAATTACAACAACACAAGCACCAGCCTACAGTGAAATAAAATAATCGGACATATCAAATGAAACAGCTTTTAATTATCCTATCCATACTTGGTTTAACTATCAATGTCCATGCCGATGAACCTATGAAAAAAACGTTGACTATTGTGTATGAAAAAGGGAAAACACCGGAAGAACTTTTTCATACTGCTTTTGGCTATTTCAAAGAGTTGACAAAAGCCGGGGAACTTATATCGGCAGATCTTGGAACGGCGAAAATTTTCGGAGAAGTGCGTTGCGAAAGTTGAACGTGATATTGCTACAGGAAAAGTCACAGAAAGGATTCAAGCATCAAATGTACCTTTTACGGGGAGATTTACCTCTATGTCAACCAATTTGCTGTTTGGAGATAAATCACTAGGATATATACTTAATCCTTACCGAGGGTGTTACGATCACGGTTATTTAGCTAAAGGGCTTGAAAACAATGGATTTAAGCTCGTCAACGCTAATCAAGAACCCGATATAACTATGACCATTGGGATTGATACATGTATGACTGAAAACGAGTTCAAAGAATACATTCAAAAAAATACAGCATTAAAAGCGAAAAGTGCTGCTTCAACGGCTTCCGTCAATAATACAAGCACAAGCGTTGGTAATGATTTAATCCGTTCGGGTTCCAGTGTTCAATTGGGAACTCCTTCGGGCGGTGGAAATGCAGGTTTGGCAGTTGCCAGTGTAGGATTGGCACTTAATATGGTAAATTGGCTTGCTACAACACCACCTCAGGAAAGAGATGTGATCCGCTATCACGTTAAATTTGAAGGCAAAAACAAAAAGCCTTTAGAGTTTTATCCGATCGTCATAACGAATAATACTCATAAAGCTGAAACACCAGTTCACATAAGTGCTAAAAGTGAAGCTGAGAATCTTCTTTTTAGTACTTTTTTGGGATGGAATCAAGATGATAAGGAACTTATCGACAAGCTTCCTCCCTTGCTCTTAGAAAAAGATGTTTTTAAAATGGTTGAATTGATGGTTGCATCAAAAAAATAAAAATAGGAGACTAAAATGGGGTCGATTGTATCAATAATTGGTGTATTTGTTTATTTTTTAAATGAATGGATCGGTTCGTATACTAATAAACAAAAATATCATGAAAGCTCGTTATCGCTAATTGCTTTAGTCATTACTGTCGCATTTACAGTAATGTTTGGTGCTAT